>Ga0247831_1001870_pt1 | contig 36807 bp, 32 predicted proteins | sample LaCruzMarch2015__9_FD_192406 | JGI IMG/M metagenome (GOLD analysis project Ga0247831, IMG submission 192406) | Freshwater microbial communities from meromictic Lake La Cruz, Castile-La Mancha, Spain - LaCruzMarch2015_1m | ecosystem: Environmental > Aquatic > Freshwater > Lake | place: Spain...
GGTTATTAATTAATTAATTGTTACAAAAATACTTATTTTATCGAAACAATAAAAGAGGTCAATTGTAGTTTCTTGGTTTAAACATATAACATTTTTCAGAAATGACGAAATAAATTTAGCATTTTAGACAATATTCTTTTTATAGTTAATTTTATTATTAAATAAATACAATACATAGTATATATATTACAATTCGACCAATACTCCAAATATACTTTGGCATATCAACTAATATACCTAGTTTTTATACGAGTGGAAATGCTTAAAATTAAGTACTTAAAATTAATTATTTAAAAACATAAAAATTCTTAGAAAAATACAATTAAAAAAAGTTGAACAATAGCAAATAAATCTACTATTGTATATTATTATTTTGGCAAATATCATTTTTTCATAAATATCATTTCAAAAAAAAAGACATTACCTAGTTTTAATTCTGTTCGCTGAATTAGGTAATTATATATTGTTTCACGAATAGACCTACCTTATAAATCACAAATACCTAAATTGTATTTTACAAAGAATTAACTTTTAATACATATTAGCATTTCAGTAAATTTAAAAAATGTTTTTATTTCCATATTAAATACTTCAGAAATTGGTATGCCTTAGTTTATATTTATTTAAAATATGCGTCCTATGCTTGTATTTTCATTTCTTTATTTTTTTAAAAAATAAAATATAATTTTGTACTATACTTAAAATAATTATGTATTAAGTACATCGGTATTTTTAAAATTCAGTCCTCAATAAATTTGTAATCAGTTGTGTCACACCTTTTAATCAACGAAAAAAAGGTTTGGCACAACTAATAAATGTAATGCGATATATTTGGTATTTGAGCGTGGTCTAAAGCTTAAATTTATCACCCAAAATGCCGTTTCACGATATCCAAAATTTCAGAAAATGGCAATGGTATTGTTCCATTTTTTTGATTAATAATGCTGATATCAGCGGCACGTTTCCAATGCCACATTATATCGCTGTAAGCTTGCCACAAATAATAATGGGGGTCGTAGATATGCCCAGGGTCAGAACTAACACCATTTAGCTCCATTATTCTAATATTTTTACCTTCATACAAATCTTCAATACTTTCAACCTTTAAATCAAATCGACCATAGTAAAAACCATCAAATTCTACCGAAACTTTTGAAAAAACTTCATGTAATTGATTATTAATCAGATGATTAGCATTCAAAAACTTCGTACCTCGGCAATGATTACCGATTGGTTCAAGTAAACGATTTTCACCCATAGAAACTACATCCTGCATACTATTACCGAGTCTTTTTTGTAAACTCTCTAATTGGAATCTCGCACGAGTATTTCGCAAGACTAATTCTTCAATTGTAGCTTTTCCATCGCCAACAACGCTCAAAAACTCTTTCAAAGTTACCGATGAAACTTTACCGATTTTCTCATTTGGCATTCGACTAAAAAGCACTCCTAATTCAATCGGATAAGTAATAAATTCTTGAATCAAATAATCAGCTTTGGCTGTCTCATGAAATTGATGAAGTTCTTCATAAGTATGAATTTTTGCCACCGAAGTTCCCCGTTCGCCAACATTAGGTTTTGCGATAATCGGATATTGTAAGTCGTTATTTATCAACAATTTTGGCAGCTCATCGAATGCTATACCCAAAGGAATAAAAATAGTTTTGGTCAAATATTCAGACGAAATATGTTTCATGATTTCGGTTTTATGTTCGCCATAAAAACCTCCTGCATCAATCCCTGGGTTTACCGCAGTGAAAAATGTAAATGACTTTGCTCTTACAGCTTGATAAAGCCAATAAGGAGTCATTGGCAAATAAAACAGCCACCAAGGCCAATATTCATAATTGAAAACTTTGACTAAAAACAAAGGTATTCGCATAAATTTCAGTACAATTAATGTTTAAACTAATCTTTTATTTAGGTGCCGAAATATTCCGATTAAGGGTTGCTCGAACAAGAGCTAAATTTACCGCTCAAATTTGAATCGACCCAGCAAAACTGATTGTTGCTACTACAAGAAAAAATATCAAATCCATAGATATTATTATTTTCTGACTCAAAGTACGCTAACTATTATTCTACTAAACGTCTGTTTGCCGTCATAAATCAAGTAGTTTTTGATAGCTTTGCAAAAAAATTAAAGCAAGGTATGAGAAAACTCCAAATGGAAGAACTCAATCGCTTATCGGTTGAAGATTTTAAGGTAACCAATAAAAATAATTTTTGTATCATTTTGGATGATGTGAGAAGTATGAATAATGTTGGCTCGGCATTTCGTACGGCCGATGCTTTTTTGGTAGAAAAGATATATTTGTGCGGCATAACGGCTACTCCTCCGCATCGAGAAATTGAAAAAACGGCTCTTGGTTCTACCGAATCAGTAGTTTGGGAACACCGAGAAAATGTAATTGATTTAGTGAAAGAAATGCAAGCAAACGGCTATAAAGTTTTGGCAGTTGAGCAAGTAGAAAACAGCTTAAAATTGAATAATTTTAAGCCACAAACCAATCAAAAATATGCTTTTGTGTTCGGAAATGAGGTTTTTGGAGTAAACCAAGAAGTAGCAGAATTGGCCAATAATTGTTTAGAAATTCCACAATTTGGCACAAAACACTCACTAAACATATCAGTAACAGTAGGAATTATTTGCTGGGATTTCATCAATAAACAATTATCAATTAACAATTATTGACAAGCATATTTCTACACCTGAATGTAGCTAATAATTGATAATTATTAATTGATAAATGAAATTACGCTCCCTCAAATTGTCTTAAAAATCTTACGTCATTCTCAAAGAAAAGGCGTAAATCCTTTACTCCGTAGCGAAGCATCGTGATACGCTCAATTCCCATTCCGAATGCAAAACCGGTATATTCTTCTGAATCAATTCCACTATTTTCTAAAACATTAGGGTCAACCATTCCCGAACCGGCAATTTCTACCCAGCCCGAATGTTTACAAATATTACAACCTGAACCTTTGCATATAAAGCACGAAATATCAATTTCGGCACTTGGCTCAGTGAAAGGAAAATAACTTGGACGCAAACGAATCTTAGTATCTTTATCAAACATTTCTTTAGCGAAATGATAAAGCGTATCTTTTAAGTCTTTAAAACTTACTTTTTTATCAACATAAAGTCCCTCAATTTGGTGAAACTGGCAGTGAGCTCTTGCTGAAATGGCCTCATTGCGGTACACTCGACCAATCATCAAAGAACGAATCGGCGGCTTTTTGTGTTCCATTAACCGCACCTGTACGTTTGATGTATGCGTGCGTAGCAAAACATCATCTTTCTGAATATCTTTCTTTTCTACGAAGAATGTATCTTGCATTTCGCGGGCAGGATGGTCTTCTGGAAAATTTAGAGCAGTAAAATTGTACCAATCGGTTTCAATCTCTGGGCCGTCTTCGTGATTAAAACCCATGCGAGCAAAAATCTCTAACACTCGCTGCCGAGTAAGCGAAAGCGGGTGAATTGAACCAGAAAAATTTGGTTCAACGGGTAATGTCAAATCAAGTCCACTCACTTTAGAATCGCCAGCTTTTTGCTCAAGATTTTCTGTAAAATCTCTTAACTTTTGCTCCGTAAGGTTTTTGAGTTTATTGAGTTCTTGTCCAACTGCACGTTTCTGCTCATTGGCTACCGTTTTAAACTCTTCAAAAAGATCATTGAGTATTCCTTTCCGGCTAATATATTTAATCCGAAATTTTTCTAAGTCGTCCTTGCTATTGACCACAACAGCATCAACTTCGCCTAATAATTCTTGAATCTTGTCTAACACCCTATTATAGTTTAATAGATTTAGCTACAAAGATATGAATAATGTCAGATTATGCCCTATTTTTACTTTGTAAATACTAAAAAGAATACCCGTAATAATATATATTTTATCAAGGGTTTTTATGCATTCTTGATAAAGAAAATGATATAAGCAATTGAAAATCAATTATTTGTATATTTTGTCACTTTTGACATAAACTTGAGTTTTGTCTATTCAAACACGAAATATTTTGACACTACGCCAATCTGCATAGTGACCAAAAGCATCGAACTTAAAAAGCAACAAATGAAGTTGCATTGCACCAATAAGCCTTTAAATATTCCCGTAAAAAAATTATGTGATTGGAAGGTGAATGAAATTATAACTTTGAGTTACACAAATAAATATTTTTTAGCCAGAACATTAAAGCATTTTGAAGCCATTTTAGATGAAACTTTTTTCATCAGAATTCATAAATCGCACATTTTAAATATTTTGAACGGCAAAGTCTTGGATTTTCAGGCTAACAACAAAGCTGTAGTACTTGATGGAGGAAAAAAATAATATTTCTTGTAGAAAAGTTGCGGCTGTAATTGAGAAATTTGCGTTTTATAATAAGTGGAAATTTGATACCCATGAGGCAATTTCAAATAAAGATTATTGGTATTATACTCTTATCATAATAAATTTTAGTGCTTAGGTTATTAATAAAGTAACTGTCTTTTGGCAAAATACTTTATTCTTTTCTACTCCACAATTTTATACAAACTTTTAGCTCTTACTCGTGAAATTGCATTAAAATGCCACCATTCGGTTTCAATTTGCATAAAACCTACGCTCGTCATGGCTTCACGCAATACTATTCGATTTGCTACTTGCTCTTCGCTTAGTTTGCCTTCTTTTAGCATTTCATTTTCTAAACGAGGATATGCTAAATCACCAAAAAAATCAAATATTGTACCCATATCAAGTGGCTTTTTATTCATTAGGTCATAAACAGTTAGGTCAACGGCCGAGCCAAAATTATGAATCGAGGCAATAGTTGGATTTGCCACAAAATCTTCTCTTTTTTGGGGAGGAATACTATCCAATAAATTCCAAAGTGTATGCTGAACATTCAGCGGGCGTGCAGCATCGTACACCAATAATCTATAATTAGGGTATTTTTCTTGTAAAACTTTGTTGGCTTTTACAAGCATTTGGGCGGGTTTAACTTGCATGTAAGCAAGAGTCAAATCGCCATAAACATCAGTTTTTACAAAATTATCAGTCGTAGAATATTTCAAATCAACCATGATAGTCGAATCAAGGCTTTGAATATCAACCAAACCTTGCTCAATCATTCGTTGCTCCACTTCGGAAATTATTGGTTGCTCAATTATTATTACGCTGTCTTTTTTAGAAAGTATCGAGTCTATCTTTTTGCTTTGATCAGCTTTTTCTGTTTGGCAACTCCAAACTCCTAATAGTAATATATGTAAAAGAAAAATTCTATGTGAAAGTATCATTTTAGACTTTTTTTCGGTGTTGTCGAATCAAATTTTAGGTTAAAAATCAAAAAAATCGTGGTTTATCCTTAAATTAGCCACAAATCTAAACTTAAACCATCAAATTTATGGCATTAAACTATATTTGGGTAGCTTTTTTTCTGGTTGCATTTGTAGTTGCATTATTCAAACTCATCTTTTTGGGCGATACTGAGATTTTCAAAATTATCGTCGAAGGAATGTTCGATTCCTCAAAAATCGCCGTGATGGATATTGCCTTGCCACTCGCAGGTGTAATGACTTTTTTCTTGGGAATTCTGAAAATTGGCGAGGAAGCAGGCGTAATTCGCCGAATGGCTCGCATCATTGCTCCTTTTTTTAGTAAACTCTTTCCAGAAGTACCAAAAGACCACCCAGCGAATGGACAAATGATTATGAATTTTTCGGCCAATATGCTCGGCCTTGACAATGCTGCTACGCCTTTTGGCTTAAGTGCGATGCAAAGTTTGCAAGAACTAAATCCGAGTAAAGATATGGCTTCAAACGCTCAAATTATGTTTATGGTGCTGCACAGTGCGGGGCCAGTGCTTATTCCAATCAGTATTATGGCTCAACGTGCTATCTATAACGCCGCCGACCCTGCCGATATTTTTATTCCTGCCTTGATTTCAGTTTATGTGGCTACGCTGACAGGAATGCTTTTTGTAGGAATTAAGCAACGTATCAATTTCTTCGATAAAACGTTACTTTCGTGGCTTTTAGGACTTACAGGCTTCATAGGTTTTGTACTTTGGTACTTTTCCCGCTTACCAAAAGAAGAAATAGAAGTAACATCGAAAGTGGTCAGCAATATGATTTTGTTTGTTTTTATTGTAGGTTTTATTGGAGGAGCTATTTACAAAAAGGTCAATATTTTTCCTGCATTTATTGAAGGTGCAAAATTAGGTTTTGAAACATCAATCAAAGTGATTCCCTACTTGGTGGGGTTGTTGGTTGCTATTGGAGCGTTTAGAAATTCGGGAGCTTTGACTTATATTGTAGAAGCACTAAAATGGATTTTCAGCTTGACAGGCATGAACACTGATTTTACGGATGCACTTCCAACTGCCTTAATGCACCCATTGAGTGGTAGCGGCTCAAGAGCCATGATGATTGATTCGATGAAAACTTTTGGTGCTGACTCATTCGTAGGGCGTTTGTCTTGTGTATTCCAGGCTTGTTCAGATACGATTCTATATGTTTTGGCCTTATATTTTGGCTCAGTAAATATAAAAAACACCCGTTATACGCTCGTAGCCGGACTTTTGGCCGATTTAGCTGGTGTAATAACGGCAATCATTGTTTCTTATATTTTCTTTTATTGATTTCAATTAACCGTGGCACACCCATTTATCTATCATAACATGGTGTGCCACGGAAATGAAATAAAGACAATCTTAAAGATAATAGGCATATAAACAATATTGTTTTTGCCGATTAACAAACAGGATAAAAAGTAGATACTATTCGTTTGTACTATTGTTTAAGAAAATAAATTTCAATATCCTTTCAACCTTTTGATGATAATCTGAATCATTAGATAAAAAGGCAAAAAAGACTATGAAAAAATTATTCTACGAACATCTCGACGAACTTCTGTTTGTATCAATCTTTATAGTTATTGTGGCCATTAATGCGTGCAAAGCATAACATAAAACTGCCTTTTTCCTTTTTGGCAAAAAGGTGTTTTTATATTTAACAGCAATACGGTAAAAAAGCATTTCCTTTTCAGAAAATGCTTTTAGTTTTTTTTAAATCAGTTTTTTCCACCTAAATACTTACTTTCAAGTATTTTCTTTAATCCATCAAATTTTACAGGAGTTTTTTGATATTGATAGGTAGTGCGTAAGGATTGCGTACGATTATTATCACCCATTGCCACATCAACATCATCCATCATAAACTGACTTGGATGTTCGTACCCACAAGCAAGACAAATATCCAAAATCTCTTTTGTGAGTGTCTTTACATAATTATAAAAACGCTCGCTCTTTAAAGTGGGGTCAATACCTCCTTGTAACCATTTATTCTGTGTAGCCACTCCACTTGGACAACGGTTCGTGTGACAGATTTGTGCCTGAATACAACCAATGGAAAGCATTGGTTCACGTGCCACATTTATTACATCGACTCCCATAGCAAAAGCCATAACGGCGGTATCGGGCAATCCGAGTTTACCAGAGCCAATGAATGTAAGTTTATCAGTCAATTCTCTTTTTTGAAAAATTCTATAAACCGATGAAAAAGCATACACAAAAGGCAACGAAACGTGGTCGGCAAAACTCGGTGGTGCAGCACCCGTGCCACCTTCTCCGCCATCAATGGTAATAAAATCAGGGCCTTTACCAGTTTTTTTCATTAAATCAGCTAATTCCTCCCACATTTCAAGTTTCCCGACTGCTGATTTTATACCCACAGGCAAGCCCGTGGCACTTGCCATTTGCTCAATAAAATCTACCATTTCCTTAATATTAGAAAACGCACTGTGATACGCTGGCGAAATCACATCTTTTCCCATCGGAACGTGGCGTATCTCGGCCAATTCTTTTGTCAGTTTTGAAGCTGGCAAAACTCCCCCTTTCCCAGGCTTTGCACCTTGCGAAAGTTTCAGTTCAATCATTTTAATGCAAGGATTGTCTTGGCAAAGTTTTACCAACTTTTGCATGACAAAATTCCCTTGATCATCTCTGATTCCAAAATAAGCTGTGCCAATATTAAGGACTACATCAGCACCATTTTTATGGTAAGGAGAAAGTCCACCTTCGCCAGTATTATGATAACAACCAAACTTTGCAGCACCTTTATTCATTGAGTCAATAGCAGCTGCGGAAAGCGAGCCGTAGCTCATTCCAGAAATATTAACAACCGATTTTGGCAAGAATGGTTTTTTTCGATGATGATATTCTCCGATTACTTTCGCCGATGGACAAATGTATGGATTTGCTACATTTGGATGGTCTTTAGGCAATTTAAAAGGCAACATCGAAGGTTTTATAAAATTATAACCCGCACTATACATATCTTGGTCAGTGCCAAAACCTTGAAAGTTATTTTCTTGTTTTGCAGAAGCGTAAATCCAAGAGCGTTGACGGCGATTGAAAGGTAATTCTTCTCGGTTATTGGCCACTATATATTGGCGTAACTCTGGTCCAACACTTTCGATAAAATAACGCAAATGCCCAACAATAGGAAAATTATGCTGAATTGTGTGTCTTTTTTGAAGAATATCTTTTAAAAAAAGTAAAATAAAAAAGATAAGAATATAAGCCCACCAAGCTAAATTATTAAAAAACGCTAAGATTGATTCCATACAGATATAAAAATTGGATGTTGATGCGGCAAGATAAAAGGATATTTCAATTCAACCATTTTGTTAGGACAGGTTTTCATCATGTCGGACAAATAAAAATAAAAAATAGCCCTGAGTCCATTTCAGTCCAGTCGAAAACCATATGTATTTTCAACCTATCAGTCATATTAAATATAGAAAAGGCAGGTTGAAAACCTGCCCTACGATTATTAATAGAGTTTCGACAATTTCTGTAATGCTAACATCACAGTTGGCTTGTCTTCTGGGTAGGTTACACCAAACCACTCTGACTCGTTTGAGAACACTTTACAATTTCCTAAGCCATTCTGAATCAAATAAGTCATTACAGTTGGAATATAAAATTCTGCTTTTGGTGAGTCGATATTTTTTATCGAATATTCCTTAAACATTTCATTGATTACTGGAAATACATTTGGCATAAAACCCCAGAAATTCATTGAAACTGGCGTATTTTCTGATATAGCTGTTAAAATACCACCCTCTTCAAATACAATCAAATTATCAGTTTGGCGATAAATTTTTGTACGCTCCGTCACTACCTCCAAATAACCATTTTCATCAACCTCGCAAACCCCTCTTGAAACCGAACCATTTTCTGATAATGTATTCTTGATTTGATAGCCCACCATTGCATGACAATTATCGTCGGTATTATTAGTCAAGAAATCGGCCATGATTTTAAAACCTTCATAGCCATAAAAATCATCGGCATTGATAACAGCAAAAGGCGTATTGGTTTGTTCCCAAGCACAAAGCACTGCATGGCCAGTTCCCCAAGGCTTGGTACGTTCCACCGTTCCGAGTTCGGGAGCAACGTATTTTTGTACACCTTGAATCGCAAAATCATAGTCGATTTTTCCGGCCAATTTTGGCCCAAATATTTCTTCAAAATCTGCTTTTAATTCTTCTCTAATGATGAAAACGATTTTACCAAAACCTGCCTTAATGGCATCGTGAAGCGAATAATCAATGATAGTTTCGCCGTTTGGGCCGAATTTATCTAATTGTTTGATGCCACCGTAGCGACTGCCCATACCTGCGGCTAAAATAAGAAGTGTTGGTTTTGACATGTAATAATTGTATTTTTTTGAAAGTCAGTTCAATTTTTATTCTAAATAATTTGATAAAACGCTTAACTTTATGAAACATTAATTGTTTTTTGGAAATTAGTCCATAGATTATTCAATTTCTCGACAAATTTACAAAACACTTTTCGGACTGTCAGAAAAACTTTGATTAATAATAATTTTTAAATCTACACTTAATCTATAATTTTGTTTAACATCTAATCAATCTGACTATGTATCTACGTTTTTTGGCATTTTTTATGCTGTTTTGTGCTTCTTTTCAAAGCTATGCACAAGGTTTTTCGATGAATAAATTACCTCTCAGCGATTGGGATTTGGGTAATTGGAAACAAGTCGAATCAGTCGATAATCCTTTTAAGAAAAAAGCCTCTTTTGTGGCTGGAAACAAGTTTTTGTTTTCAAATACTGCGGGCAAAATAACTTCAAAACTTACTACTGCCGATGCAAAAGTAAGATTTGCGTTTATGCTTGGCAATAACAGTGAAGCGATTTTCTATATTCAAGGCAAACACGCCATCGTTTTGAGCAATTTACGCCCAAGTGGAACAATTTTACTGAAAGATGGTGGTATAAAGCTACCAAATCAAAATGCAGGAAGAACGGCGGGACTTTGGCAAACGCTTGAATTAACATTTTCGGAGACTTCGTTTGGCAATGCCATTACGCTCGAAAAAGTAGTTTTGAATGATGTGCTGATACATCAAGGCTATATTTTGTCTTCAGAAGGCAAAAACGAAGGCCCAATTGTATTTGAAAATAAATCAGGAAGTATAGCTGTGAATGATTTAGAGTATTTGAAATACAATAATGAAAAACCATTGAAATTGAGTGGCTTGAGCTACGAACTTTACGAAACATTCGATTGGGACAAACAATTTGCCAAAAAGAAAGAAACGCCCAACGATGCAGGAAAAGCAGTTGAACTGACCAAAGATTATGGTGTAGGATTTAATCGATTCTTATTGATCTTCAAAGGTGATTTAGAGGTAGAAAAAGATGGGAATTATTCATTGATAGCTGATTGTGCTGGAAAATCTGCACTAACAGTTGATGGAAAAGAGGTTTTGACAATGGCAGATGAAAGCTATCGTAAACCACGAATTGCCTATTTGGATTTGAAAAAAGGCAAACATTCGATTGAAATGAAGTACCTAAAAGTTTGGTGGAAAGCCGAACTCGGACTTTTTGCCGCTGGCCCAGAAATCAGACCATATTCTCTTCACGCTGAAACCTCATTGCCGACCCCACAAGCTGTTGGTGAGATTGAAATTGCACCAAAAAACGATGTTGAAATGGTTCGTTCGTTTGTGATGTTTGATGGTCAAAAACGTACTCATTCTATCTCGATTGGAAGTCCAAAAGGCTCACATTATACGTATGATTTAGACCAAGCTGCTTTGCTTTATGCTTGGCGTGGTGAGTTTGCCGACGTAACCGAAATGTTTTATGAGCGTGGCGAACCACAATTATTAGAAGCAAAAGGTGTAAAAACGAAATTTTCTGGAAAACCTTCGGTGGCTATTTTGGCAGATGCCAACGCCCCAATGCCCGATTCTTTAGATGCTTACAAAACTTTAATTTTCAAAAGCTATTCACTTGATAATGAAGGTTTTCCAACCTACAAGTTTTTACTAAACGGAACGGAAATTTTACAAAAAATCACACCAAATATCGACGGAATTTCAGTCACAACCTCAGCTAGTAATGGAGCAAATTTATATTGCAAATTAGCGGAAGGGAAATCTATTTCAATGATTGAAAAAGGTCGTTATTTAGTTGATAATCAATATATTTTGATTGATGCTAAAGCGAAGCCTATCATTCGTAATTCAAAAGCTGGACAAGAAATTATTATGCCTTTAAGTAGTGCAGTTTCTTATTCAGTTTCGTGGTAATATCCACCCCATGGCATAGGCCGAACGTCCTTACCAATATAGAGGACTTTATTTTACCTTTAATTTATAAATAAAATGAAAAAAATAATAGTACTATTTCTCATTTTGGGAAATCTAGGAGCTTTTGCTCAGAATAGACCTTTGGTAGAAGAAGATTTCTACCGTATCGTTACTTTGCCAGTTCCCGAAGGCGTAAAACTCGAGGTTGGAGGTTTGGCGGTTATGCCAGATGGCCGTTTAGGTGTTTCGACGCGTCGAGGCGATGTTTATTTGGTTTCAAATCCGTATATGAAAAACGGTACGCCTCCTACTTATAAACGTTTTGCTTCAGGTTTGCATGAGTCATTGGGTTTGGCCTATATCAAAGGTAATTTGTGGGCAACTCAACGTGGCGAAGTAACAATCCTAAAAGATAATAATGGCGATGAAATTGCCGATGAATATGAGGCATTTCAAAAATTTCCACTTTCTGGCAATTACCACGAATATTCTTATGGCCCTGTGGTTTTGCCTGATAATGACATGATTTTTACGCTAAACCTTGGCTGGCAAGGAAAAGGCGTAAGTTTAGAAAAATGGAGAGGCTGGATGCTAAAAGTTACACCTGATGGAAAAATGACTCCGTGGGCAACAGGTTTACGTTCGCCAGCAGGTTTTGGTGCATTACGCAGCGGTGATATATTTTATACTGAAAATCAAGGAGATTGGGTTGGCTCTGGACGCATGACACACCTCGAAAAAGGTGATTTCGCAGGAAATCCAATGGGTTTGCGTTGGACGTCGGAAGAAGGTTCGCCACTAAGTGTCAAGCCATCGGATGTGCCAGATACGGGTGAGCCACTTTATGAAGTTGCCAAGCGTTTTCCGAGCATAAAAGTGCCAGCGGTTTGGTTTCCTCATACGCTGATGGGAATATCCACGGCTGATTTAATTGAAGATACTTTCGGTGGAAAATTTGGACCATTTGAAGGGCAACTATTTGTTGGTGACCAAGGACATAGCAAAATCATGCGTGTGTATTTAGAGAAAATAGATGGTAAATATCAAGGTATTTGTTTTCCGTTTAGAGAAGGTTTTCAGTCGGGCATCTTACGTATGCGTTGGGGACTTGACGCTTCGATGTTTGTAGGTATGACGAGCCGAGGCTGGTCTTCGACGGGTAAAGAAGAGTTTGGTTTACAACGTTTACAATGGACCGGAAAAACACCTTTCGAGATGAAAACCGTAAAGTCTATGTCGGATGGATTTTTGATAGAGTTTACGCAACCTGTAAACAAAGAGACAGCCAAAGTACTCGAATCTTATAAAATCAATAGCTTTACTTATAAATATCACCACAATTACGGCAGTCCAATTATCAATGCTAAAGTACTGAAAATCAAAGGTATACAAGTAGCAGAAGATGGTATGAGTGTGCGTTTGGCTATTGATTCTCTTCGTCTAGGATACATTCATGAACTTAGACTTGAAGGACTAAAAAATGCCGATGACCGTCCACTTTTGCATACGTTTGGGTATTATACACTAAATAATATTAACACATCGCCCGCTCCGCTCGACTTAACTAAATATGCAGTGGTTGAGAAAAAAGCTGAAGCAATGGCACACGAAGGCCATAATATGTCGGGAATGTCGAAAGGTGCAAATGTTATCTCGGCCAAAAGAGTCAACGAAATGCCAGCCGATTGGGGCGGAAAAGTTGACCAAACACTTTCGGTAGGAACAAAGCCAGGTTTAAAATATGACCTTACGAAATTCCAAGTAAAAGCAGGAAGCAAAATTCGTTTAATTTTTAATAATAACGATGATATGCTTCATAATTTGGTAATCGTAAAACCTAAAACCGTAGCTAAAGTTGGTGAGGCAGCATTTAAAATGGACCTTGATGGCGAAGCAAAAGCTTATGTCCCTGACTTGGAAGAAGTGCTTTTCCATACAGGTTTAATGCAACCCGAAAGCCAAGAAACTATCTATTTTGTAGTTCCAAGCACCCCAGGCGATTATACTTTTGTGTGTACTTACCCTGGACATTATACTTTAATGCAAGGAATTATTAAGGTGGTAAAATAGTTTTTGCTTAGACCTGACAACTTTGTAAATCGTCGCACCGTTATAAGGTTGTCAAGTCTAATAAATGTATATTTCAAACAATCTCCGATTTTGGAATCATCAAAAAAGCAAGTAATTACGACTTGTTTGATGATACATTTTCGGAGATTTTTGTTTCCGGTCGAACTTACTCTTCAATATCTTAAAAATAATACTTTTTAAGGAGCAAATCACTTATTAATAAACTACTTATCCCAAAAAGGTAAAGAGTAGATTTGACTTAAAAACTACATTGGTTTACTTCAAAATCCCGATGGCAAGCTAATTGTAATCCTTCCAAATTCAAGTGCAAATTTGACGAAAGAAACATATAATATTTGTGAAAATACTCAATTTCCAAAAACCGTTCTAAGTGTTTGACTTTAAGGCAGATATGAATTCACAAATCATCCCTTTTGATTTGACCCGAAACTTACAAAATTTATAAGATAATCTTACGGGTTTGATGAGAATATATTGATAATTGGGTAAAATTATTATATTGCATCATTATTTTCAACCCTACCTAAAAAATGCCAATATTACTTACCTTTTTTGCTATACTGACACTTGTCCTACTTGTAGCTTATGTAAAACTCGATACTTTTGTGTCATTTATTTTGGTTGCTATTGGTCTTGGAATTGCTACAGGAATGGACGTTAAGTCCATTGGCAAAGCTATCCAATCGGGCATCGGTGGCACTCTAGGCGATTTAATTCTAATCATTGGTTTTGGAGCAATGCTCGGCAAACTTGTAGCCGAAAGTGGTGCTGCTCAACGCATTACCGATGCACTCATCAATCTTTTTGGAGAAAAAAACCTGCAATGGGGCTTAGCTTTGGCAGGTTTTATTATCGGCATTCCGCTGTTCTATAATGCAGGTTTTATCATAGTAATACCTCTCATTTTTTCGATTGCGGCTTCGGCAAAATTACCGCTTCTCTACGTTGGTATGCCCATGCTTACTGCTCTTTCGGTAGCTCATGGATATTTACCCCCTCACCCATCACCAGCCGCTATTGCTTCGCAATTAAAAGCCGATGTTGGGCAAACCCTCATTTACGGAATCATCATTGCGATTCCTGCGATTGCCATTGCTGGAGTACTTTTTGGACGAACTTTAAAACAATACAAACCTCAAATTGATGGTAATTTGTTTGTCATAAAAGATATTCCTAAAGACAAACAACCAAGTTTAGCTGTAAGTTTATTAGTAGCTTTGATGCCTGTTTTCTTGCTTACAATCACTTCTGTTATCAACAAATATTCTCCTGATAATCAACTACTTATATTGATTTCTGAGCCGTATATTGGCATGCTACTTTCGCTGCTTCTTGCCATTTACTTATTGGGTGTTCGCCAAGGAAATAATATTCAATCAGTAAGCAAACAACTTGAAGAAGCCTTCAAGAGTAGTGCAGGAATTTTACTGATTATTGCAGGAGCTGGTGCATTGAAACAAATCCTAAAAGATAGCGGCACAAGCGATTTTATTGGATTACAGCTACAAGGATTCGATATAAATCCCCTAATTTTGGGTTGGGCGATTGCAGGTGTTCTGCGTATATGTGTTGGCTCTGCAACCATCGCTGGATTAACGGCCGTTGGAATTTTAGCCCCACTCATTCAACAACAAACAGGTGTAAAACCCGAATTAATGGTACTTTCTATTGGTGCAGGAAGTTTGATGTTTTCGCATCTAAACGATGGCGGTTTTTGGCTTTTCAAAGAATATTTCAATTTATCAATAAAAGATACCCTCAAAACATGGACAGTCATGGAAACTCTAGTTTCTATCATCGGTCTAATTGGGGTACTAATTTTAAATTTATTTGTGTAAAAATAGGCACACAAGTGAAAAGTGTCAAAGGCACGAAGAAATAGATATAGCAGCAAAATCTTTCCTCTTTGTTTCTCTGTGCCTCTGTTCCTTTGAGCCTATGTGCCTTAAAATTAAAACTTATGACAGCAGAAGGAAATTTCACAAAACTTGGTCTTGAATTACCACCAGCACCATCACCGATGGGCGTTTATAAGCCATGTTTAATCGTTGATAATTTTATTTATGTTTCGGGACATGGCCCTGTACAAATGGATGGCTCACGAATCATTGGTCGCATTGGGGCGGATATGGATATTGAGGCAGGAAAATTAGCAGCTAAACAAGTGGGTTTGGCTATTCTTTCAACATTAAAAGCTAATTTAGGAAGTCTCGACCGAATCAAGCGTGTGATAAAAGTCTTGGGAATGGTCAATTGTACTTCAGATTTCGAGCGTCATCCGTACGTAATTAATGGTTGTAGCGAGCTTTTTGCCAATATTTGGGGAACTGAAAACGGTATCGGTGTACGTTCGGCAGTAGGTTTTGGCTCACTTCCTGAAAATATACCAGTTGAAATTGAAGTAATGTTTGAATTGGCGTAAATTTAACGAGATACAAGGAAGACTTCCCTTCGAGGGGGACGCCCAGTCGGATTTCTTCCTAAAAAACAATCATCAAATGCTAAAAATCAACAATGTTCACCACATAGCAATCATTGCATCTGACTATCAAAAATCTAAGCATTTTTATACAGAAATACTTGGTTTACAGATAGTTAGAGAAGTTTATCGTGAAGCACGAGATTCGTATAAACTCGATTTAGCCATCGGCACTCTTTATATAATTGAACTTTTTTCTTTTCCGAATCCGCCTTCTCGCCCATCAAGACCAGAATCTTGTGGACTTCGACATTTAGCTTTTGAGGTCGAAGATGTATCCAAGGCAAAACAAAACCTCGAATCGAAAGGAATTGAAGTAGAAGAAATAAGAATTGATGAATTCACTGGCAAAAAATTCACCTTCTTCGCTGACCCAGACGACCTTCCAATAGAATTTTACGAACAATAAATCTAATTTTTAATGAGTGAATGATAGAATAGTATTATTACCAAAAAATTTAAGTTTCATTCCTCATTCACTCATTCTATCATTCAAAATTAAAAATGTGGTATAAAATCAACAATGTCAACGAATTAGATTCTCCTTCGCTGCTTATTTACAAAGAGCGAGTACAAAATAATATTGAGCAAATGATTTCGATTGCAGGTTCGGCCGAGCGACTTTTCACGCACGTTAAGACCAACAAAATGCCCGAAATCGTTAAGATGATGCTCGCCGCTGGCATCACGAAATTCAAATGTGCCACCATTGCCGAAGCCGAAATGGTAGCAATTGCCGGAGGAAAATATGCATTAATTTCTCATCAATTAGTTGGTCCAAAAATAGAACGATTGGTTAAACTTCGACAAAAATACCCCGAGGTTTTCTTTGCATCACTCATTGATTCAACTCAAATTGCCGATGCTCACAACGAGATTTTTGGGCAAAACAACCTCGTTTCTGATGTTTTCTTAGATATAAACAACGGAATGAACAGATCAGGACATGAGTTAAATGACCAGATTTTAAATTTATATATAAAACTTAGTACTTCTTCTCATCTAAAATTACACGGCTTACACGTATATGATGGACATTTAAGAGCGAGCGATTTCAACGAGCGAAAAAAAGAATGCGATGCTGGTTTTGTTGACGTTAAACATTTTCTTGAAACTATAAAATCGGAGGGTTTAGCAAAGCCAATCGTTATAGCTGGAGGGACACCAGCTTTTACTACTCACGCTTTACGCAATGAAACTTATTGCAGTCCTGGTACTTGCGTTTTGTGGGATTGGGGCTACAGTGATAAACTTATTGAGCAAAACTTTGAGTATGCAGCACTAATTCTTACTCGCGTTATCTCAAAACCAAAGCATGGAATCATCACAGTCGATATGGGACATAAAGCCGTAGCGGCTGAAAATCCAATTGATAAACGAATCAGATTTTTAAATTTAGAAAACTATGAACTTCTTGGTCAAAGCGAAGAACACGGAGTGATAGCAGTAAAAGACTGGAATGTCATAAAAGTTGGCGATGTACTCTATGGTGTGCCGTATCACATTTGTCCAACTGTAAATCTGTATGATGAAGCCTATATTGTTGAAAACAAAGAAGTTAAAGAAACATGGCAGGTTTTAGGTAGAAAACGAAAAATTAGCGTTTAATAAGTATGCTAGCAAAAAAACTAAATTAAAGGCTTTTCCTCATTATAAATATTCAATTTATATAAATTAAGTAAAAAAATAATTTGGAAAAGAAAAGTTTTTATTTAAAATTTAAAGATTATTTATTTATTCCTTCAAACCCAAAACAATAAAAATTATGAGTAAATTAGTAGAAGCAATCGAAACTTACGTTGCTCAATCAAACGAATTAAATTTAGGTCTTAGCGAAGAGTTAATTACATCAGTAGCCAAAGGACTTGGACCTTCCATCTACAATGCAGATTCATCAAAAGTTTCAGCGTCTGACCCTGAAGAATTAGCCCGTGTGAAAACTAATTATTTGATTAATAAATTAGGTCTATCTGATGGCCCAGAACTTGATGCGGCAATTGCCGAAGTTATGGAGAAAATGGGCTCATCTAATCGTAATAAATACCGTGCAAACGTATACGCTTTACTTTGCAAAAAATTCGGTAAAGAAAGTATTTACGCATAAAAAATAAAGATTTAAATTGAAGCGACACGAAGATAATTTGTGTCGCTTTTTTTGTGTTTAAACAAAAATCATACTACCAATTCCAAAAAGCATAATAAGTTTACAGACTTTACTCAAAAACTTAAAATCACGGCGTTTATCTGCCAAATAAAGTTTGTTTACAAACCACGAAAACGGAAAAACTCCTAAGCTAAAAAGTACAATAAGGTATTGATTATGAAGCGAATAGGCCATAATCAATAAAATAATAACAAATGAAATAATAAAAATATATAGCAATATTTTAGTTTGTCTGATTCCCCAAATAATCGGTAGCGTTCGGCAGCCATAGCGTGCATCGCCTCTTATGTCTTCCATATCTTTGATGATTTCACGAATCAACGAAATAGAAAAAGCAAATAGGGCATAAATATTGACTAATGAAATATTTTTTTGGTAAAAAACGCCTAAAATAATTAGCGAAAAAGCAGTTAGAAATGCCACCAAAAAATTGCCAATAAAAGCCTTTCTTTTAAACCTTTCTGAATAAAACCAAAGAGCTGAAATTACTAAAAAATTAATCAAAAAAACTTTCAAACTCAAATAAAAACCAATTGCCAAACCAACAAAATTTAGTATTTGATGAATCAGAATAGCACGGCGGCGTTTGAAATATTTACCAATAATTACTTCTTGGGGTTTATTAATCAAATCAATTTTTACATCAAAATAATCATTGATAATGTAGCCGGCGGCAGCAATACTGATGGTAGCGAATACAATCATAAACTGCTTAAAATCATATAGATAATCGAGCCAATTTTCTTTTGGACCAATAAGAAAAATCCTGACCATGTATTGACTCAATACTATAATCAAGATGTTTCGTGACCTTATCAGGCGAAAAAAGGCATTGAGTATTTCAAAAGGCTTGGAATTCATAGTAACCAAAACTACACTAATTTTGGAGCAATTACAAGTTATGTTTTACAAACAATGGTCGGTTAATCTTTCCTAAAAAATCCACTATTGATATATTCACAAATCCTTAATAGCATTTTGAGACTTTTTCAGTTTATTTTTTGTTGTTATATAAATAGTAGATTTTTCATTTGAAAAGCTATGACCTAATGGCTGTTAGCCTTTGGTTTTAATAGACGATTATAAGTGTTATTTATATCTGCAAAAGAACACATAACTAGACTGTTTTTCAAACTGATAGTTAAAAGCTAGTTGCTATAAGCACTAAAAAATTCTTTTAAAAAAGTTCATAAACCGTGTATATGAAAATCGGAATTGTTTGTTATCCTACCTTTGGTGGGAGTGGCGTAGTAGCTACCGAACTCGGTAAAGGTCTCGCAAAGAAAGGGCATCAAGTACACTTTATTACTTATACGCAACCTGCACGACTGGATTTTTTCAACGAAAACATTTTTTACCACGAGGTAAATATTGCCAGCTATCCCCTGTTTCAATATCCACCTTACGAGTCGGCTTTGGCGGGAAAAATGGTCGATGTGGTTAAATATGAAAAACTTGATTTACTGCACGTTCACTACGCAATCCCGCACGCAACTTCAGCTTATTTGGCCAAACAAATTTTGAAAGGTCATGGTATAAATATTCCAGTTATTACGACCCTACATGGCACTGATATTACGATTGTAGGAAAAGATGCCTCTCTTGCTCCAGTTGTAACGTTTAGTATTAATGAATCGGATGGTGTAACTACAGTTTCAGAAGATTTACGAAAAGATACTTACGGGGCATTTGAAATTAGAAAAGAAATCGAAGTGATTCCGAACTTTGTTGATTTGGAACGTTTCAAAAAACAACCTAAAGAACACTTCAAACGCATCATTTGTCCAAACGATGAAAAACTTTTAGTACATACATCCAACTTTCGAAAAGTGAAGCGTATTGAAGATATTATCAAAGTTTTTGCGAAGCTGAAAAAACAAATTCCAAGCAAATTATTACTCGTTGGCGATGGCCCAGAGCGTGGCCCAATGGAACAACTCAGCCGTGATATGAATCTAGGCGAAGATGTTCGTTTCGTTGGAAAGCTTGATGCCATCGAGGAAGTTTTATCGGTAGCTGATTTGTTTTTAATGCCTTCCGAAAAAGAAAGTTTTGGTTTGGCGGCTTTGGAGGCCATGGCATGTGAAGTACCCGTAATTTCATCAAATACTGGTGGTTTGCCCGAACTAAATGTACAAGGCATAACAGGATTTTTAAGCAATGTTGGCGATGTTGACGATATGGTTAAAAATGCCTTATATATCTTAAAAGACGAAAACTTACCAACTTTCAAGGCAAATGCCTTAGCTCGTGCCAAAGAATTTGATATTATTCATATCGTTCCGATGTACGAACGTCATTACGAAAAGGTTTTGGAAGGTATGAAGGTTGATTGAGAAGTGGGCAGTTTTCAGTCTTCAGTTGGCAATTCTTAGAAGGCAGTTCTCAGTAAGAGGTTTTAAGTTCTTAGTAGACAGTTTTCCATTCGAAGTGGTCAGTTTGAAATATAGTTGATAAAAAGAAAGTCCTCACATGATAAAAATCGTATGAGGACATTTTTGTTAATGTTGATTGAAGACAGCCTCTAATGGACACTGCCCACTGAAGACTGCCTATGAAGACTGAAGACTGCCCACTGAAGACTGTGGACTTATTTTTACAAAGCCGCTACAGTACGCTCAACAAACTTAGTCAAATCAGCACCAGTTAGCATTCCTTGTGCTAATAATCCTAAATCGTATAACTGCTTCGTTAGTGCTTTTTGAGCATCAGCATCGTCAGTCTTAAGTAATTTACTTATCAAACCGTGGTTTGAATTAATGACCACATTATTAGGCATAGGCATTGAGCCAAACATATCGCCTTGACCGCTGATGCGTTGCATGTCTTTCCAACGACGCATAAATTCTGGTTGAACAATACTCACCGGAACTTCATCAGGTGCTAAAGACTCTAATTGAATAGTATTCACACCAACTACTTCCTTAAACAAATCCTCTACTTTTTTCTTTTCATCATCGCTTAAAACACTTTCGAGATTCAATCCTTTATCAATCAATTTGTCAATGCTGTCAGAGTCAACACGCTTGAAGGTTGTTTTCTCCAATTTAGACTCCAAAGAATTGATAAAATGCGAATCCAAGGGTGAATCCATTACCAAAACATCATACTCACGCTTTTTGGCAGAAGTAATAAACGCATCCTGCTGATTAATATCGCTGGCATATAAAAGTACTACACTTTCATCTTTATTTGTCTGAATCGCCTGTACTTTTTCACGGTATTCGTCTAAAGTAAAATGCTGACCATCAACATTTTTCAATAAGACAAATTCTTTTGCACGATCATAGAATTTATCGTCTGAAACGATTCCGTATTTCACGAATACGCCTACACTCTCCCATTTCTCTTCAAAACCTGTGCGGTCATTACGGAAGATTTCTTGCAATTTATCTGCAACTTTTTTAGTAATGTGCGAATTGATTTTCTTCACATTACCATCGGCTTGTAAATAACTACGAGAAACATTCAAAGGAATATCTGGCGAGTCAATTACCCCGTGAAGCATCTGCAAGAATTCTGGCACAACATCTTTAACATCGTCAGTAATAAAAACCTGACGGCTATATAATTGTACTTTATCACGATTGAGTTGGAAGTCTTTCTTCATTTTCGGGAAGTATAAAACTCCCGTCAAATTGAACGGATAATCAACGTTGAGGTGTATCCAAAAAAGTGGTTCTTCGCCGAACGGATATAGTTCTTTATAGAAAGCTCTGTAATCTTCATCCGTTAATTCTGATGGAGATTTTGTCCAAATTGGATTTGGATTATTGATTACTTTACCATCAAATTCGATTTCAACTGGCAAAAATTTAGCGTATTTTTCAAGAATTCCGCTGATTCTGAAATTATCTAAAAACTCTTCAGAGTCGGCAGCGATGTGTAAAATAATATCCGTTCCACGTTCTGTCTTTTCGGCTTGTGTGATTTCAAACTCAGTGCTTCCGTCGCAAATCCAACGAGCAGGAGCATCATCACGGAGTGATTTAGAGATAATTTCTACATTTTCCGACACCATAAATGCTGAGTAGAAACCTAAACCAAACTGACCGATGATTTGATTTGTATCAGGCGTGTCTTTGTATTTTTCTAAGAACTCTTTTGCTCCAGAAAATGCAATTTGGTTGATATATTTCTTGATATCTTCGGCACTCAAACCAATTCCTTTGTCAGAAATCGTTATTGTTTTTGCCTCTTTATCAACCGAAATCTTAATAGTCAAATCGCCTAATTCTCCCTCAAATTCGCCCATTGAGGCTAATTTTTTGAGCTTCTGTGTGGCATCAACGGCGTTTGAAACTAACTCACGTAAGAAAATCTCATGATCAGAGTAAAGAAACTTTTTAATGATTGGAAAAATATTTTCCGTATTAATCGAAATTGTACCTTTTTCAGCTACCATATTATGTTTTAAATGAATGATGTAAAATGATAATGCATGACAGACGTTTTTACATGAAAAAGTCAGCAAAAACTATCTCATCAAAGGCTGTTCCAAAGCATTATAAACTGACAGATTGTCAGTTTATAATAAATTATTGAACGCTATTTAAACTAATTCTGCCCTGATTAGTGTTTACTTTGATATGTTTAGGTAGATTTTACAAAAATTTTATTTAGCTTAATTTCAATTATTTCAATGAGAAAGTTACTCGCAATCTTTTTCGCTACGCTTTTGCTTCCGCTATTATCAATTGCCCAAATAAGTTTTTCTAACAATAAACCTAAATTTGGTGAAACTGTGAGTTTAATTTATGATCTTTCGCAAAGCCCTTTAGCAAATCTTTCGACAATTCGAGCAAGTGCTTTTTTCTTTAACGAAAAACTTGTATTTACGCCACCACAAACCATTTTTCTTAAAAAAAATGGACTAGAATGGCGAGGAGAAATAGATTTCAATTCAAAAGGAACGACGGATGATAAAGAAGAAATCGTTGAGGAAATTTCATTATTGATTGATACACTTTTAAATGAATCAAAAAAACAATAGTATTTTCGTAAATTAGCAGCTCATTCAACCTAAAAAAACAAAATAATGCAAAAGCAACTATTAACAATCACCTTAGCGGCGATAGTGATCCTATATATGGCTTGTCAAAAACAGCCCAATGAACCTACCGAGGTTATTATTCCAACAACACCGCCAGTAGTGACAACAGTTGAATATAAAATCGATAAATCTGCACCAGTTTGGGCAGATGAATTTGATTATGAAGGTTTACCCGATAATAAAAAATGGAGCTACGATATTGGGGGAAATGGATGGGGTAATCAAGAAATGCAATATTATACCAAAGACCTTAAAAACGCTCGTGTAGAAGGTGGAAAGTTAATTATCGAAGCAATCAAAGAAAGATACGAAAACAACGCATACACTTCGGCACGTTTGGTAAGCAAAGGGAAAGGCGATTTTTTGTACGGTAGAATTGAAATAAAAGCAAAATTACCAAAAGGACGTGGCACTTGGCCAGCAGGATGGATGTTGGCTACCGAACAAAGTTACGGAGCAAGTTATTGGCCAGATAATGGCGAAATTGATATCATAGAACATGTAGGTTTCGACCAAAACCGTGTTCATGGAAATATTCATACAAAAGCTTTCAATCACTCGATTGGTACCAATAAAGGAAACAATATTGTGGCCGAAAGTGATGTATCCGATAATTTTCATATATATGCCTGCGAATGGCTACCCGATAAAATCACGATAGAGCTTGATGGTAAACCTTATTTTACGTTTAATCGCCCAAGTAATGATTGGAAAGAATGGCCTTTCGATAAAAAATTTCATATATTGTTAAATATAGCTATCGGTGGAGCATGGGGAGGTCAACAAGGCATTGATACTAGCATTTTCCCGCAAAGAATGGAAGTAGATTATGTAAGAGTTTATCAAGCAGTGAAGTAAATTTAGTCAACAGTCAACAAGTCCACGGTTGGATTTTAAGAAAAAACATAGCCCTTCAAAAATCATTTAGAAAGGCTATGTTTTAAAAACCAGTTTGCCAATAAAAATAAACAGTTTGCCAATAACAAGTTTACTAATAACCAATCTATATCCAATCAATACCTTTTTTCAATAAACTCAAGGTGCGTTCTTCAAGACTATTGGCTTGAGGTTTGTAATCATATACCCAGTTGGCAACGGGTGGTAAACTCATCAAAATCGACTCCGTTCGTCCATTAGTTTCGAGGCCAAACTTTGTTCCTCTATCCCAAGCTAAATTAAATTCGACATAACGCCCACGACGCAACATCTGCCAAGTTTTCTCTTCTTCTCCGTAAGGAATCTGTGCATTTTTTGCCATTAAATGCGTATAAATCGGAGCAAACGACTCCCCTATTGACTTCACAAAATCAAAAATATCTTCTTTTGTATTCTTATCATTTGTTTGCTCCCCTTTAGTGCCTAAGGGTTTTAGATAATCGAAAAAAACACCCCCTACCCCACGGGTTTCTTGACGATGTGGTATATAAAAATAATTATCGGCCCATTCTTTGTATTTTTTATAAGCATCGAAATCGTGCTTATCACAAGCATCTTTTAGTTGTTGATGAAACCATCGAGCGTCTTCATCAACTACATAATGAGGCGTAAGGTCAATTCCGCCACCAAACCACGATATGCCATTCGACATCTCGAAGTATCGAACATTCATGTGAATAATCGGCACCATAGGACTGATTGGATGCTGCACAATGCTTATACCCGTAGCGAAATAATCGGCTTTTTCATCGAGTTTTAGTTGTTTTTGTAAAGCATCAGAAGTTTCGCCCATAACGACTGAAAAGTTTACCCCACCTTTTTCGATGATATTTCCATTTGTAATTATACGAGTTCGACCACCGCCTCCGCTGTGGTGTTGCCAATTATCTTCTTGAAATTTGGCTTTCCCGTCAGTTATTTCAATGGCTCGACAAATATCATCTTGCAGGGTTTTAAAGTATTCGGAAATATTTTCTTTGGATAACATAAGATTCTTTTGAAATTTGCAACAAAGTTAGAATAAGATTGAAGAGTTTTAAAGAATAAAGTAATTACGAATTACGAAAAACGAATTACGAATTCTTCAAAATCCTTAATATCAGCATTTTAGCTGACAAGCAACTACTTTCTATATTTATAAAAATTGTAATGATATAAAATACACTAACGAATTGAAATTCGTAGATCTTAAATCGTCATTCGTAAATCAAAAATCGTCTCATGTTTTCATTAAGTAAAGTTGTTCGTCCACATATTTTTACACTTACACCTTATTCTTCGGCTCGTGATGAGTATTCAGGAAAAGAAGGTACATTTCTCGATGCGAACGAAAACCCTTTCGGTTCTGTAATTTCGGGAAACTACAACCGCTATCCAGACCCTTATCAATGGGCGGTCAAGGAAAAGTTAGGTGAGATAAAAAGCGTTCGTCCAACGCAAATATTCTTGGGTAATGGCTCTGATGAAGCCATCGACTTGGTGATTCGTGCATGCTGCGAACCTCAACAAGATAATATACTGATTTTGCCCCCTACTTATGGAATGTATAAAGTATGTGCTGACGTACAAAATATTGCCGTCAAACAAGTAACACTCACACTTGATTTTCAAGTAGATACGAAAAAAGTACTCGAAACAGCTGATGCTCACACAAAAATTATCTGGATTTGCTCACCCAACAATCCATCGGGCAATATTATCGAAAGATCCTCGATTCTACATATTTTGGATAATTTCACCACAGGCTTGGTGGTAGTTGATGAAGCCTATATTGATTTTGCTAGCGAAGATTCTTTCACTAAGTTACTCGATAAATATCCAAATTTGGTAGTAATGCAAACATTTTCAAAGGCTTGGGGATTGGCTGCTTTGCGTTTGGGAATGGCTTTTGCATCAGAAGAATTTATCAAGATTTTAAATAAAATTAAATATCCTTATAACCTCAACGGTGTTACGCAAAAACTGCTTTATACAGCCTTGGGGAAAGTGGAGAAAAAAGATAAATTCGTAACACAAATTTTAAAAGAACGTGGTCGTTTGCATAAAAAACTATCCGATTTGAGTATTGTTAAGCATATTTTTCCATCAGATTCAAACCAACTTTTGGTAAAATTTATTGATGCGAATACAGTTTTCCAACATCTAATTGAGCAAAAAATCATTACTCGCCTTCGTTCAAATGTTATTTTGTGCGAAGATTGCATTCGTATTTCGGTTGGTACAAAGAAAGAAAATGATTTACTACTAAAGGCTTTGAGGAAATACTAAAATGACAAATTTACAACAAGCATTTTCACCCGACAGTTTCCGACAAAATGCACACAATTTAGTCGATTTATTGGCTGATTATCTCGAATCAGCTCAAAATCAGACACTAGAAAGTGTAATTCCATACCAAGAACCAGATGACTCATTAGCTTTTTGGCAGGCAGATTATGAGCAAGGAGTGGGAAATATTGAAGATTTTTTCAAGAAAACCATCGAAAAATCTACGCATCTGCACCATCCACGCTACATGGGGCATCAAGTTACACCTCCGCTTCCTATTACGGCAATTACAAGTATGCTTTCGGGTTTACTCAACAATGGCATGGCTGTTTATGAAATGGGCTTAGTTTCGAATCCATTGGAAAGGATTTTATCAGAATTATTGGCTAAGAAAATTGGGTATGATAATAATGCTAGCGGAATACTCACTTCAGGTGGTACATTGGCAAATCTAACAGCTTTATTGGCAGCACGTGCAGCAAAAACTGATGTTTGGGAAGAAGGAAATGCGGGACGCCGCCCGACCGAAAAACTGGCTGTTATGGTTTCTGAAGAAGCTCATTATTGTATCGATCGTGCCGCTAGAATCATGGGTATGGGTAGTGAAGGAATTATAAAAATTCCTACAAATGAGAAGCGACAAATCAGAACCGATTTATTAGAAAAATACTATAATGAATCTACCGAGAAAGGCTTTCGAGTTATTTGTATTGTTGGCAGTGCTTGCTCTACTTCCACAGGCAGCTACGATAATTTAGAAGAAATAGCAACTTTTGCTCAAAAACATGGCCTTTGGTTTCATGCCGATGGTGCTCATGGCGGAGCAGTTATTTTCTCTGAAAAATACAAACATAAAGTTGCAGGTTTAGACCAAGCCGACTCAGTTATAATTGACTGGCATAAAATGTTAATGACACCTGCTTTGGCTACGGCTCTGATTTTCAAGCGTGATGAAGATGCTTTCAAAACTTTTCAGCAAAAAGCACAGTATTTATGGTCAAATCAAGAATCGAAAGATTGGTTCAATTCAGGAAAACGCACTTTTGAATGTACAAAATTGATGATGAGCGTAAAAATCTATTCGATTTTGAAAGCTCATGGTGAACAAATTTTTACTGATAATGTAGAATATTTGCATGATTTGGCCGAGAAATTTGCAATTTTAGTAATAGCCCGACCAAACTTTGAATTAGCGATTGAGCCTGAAAGTAATATTGTTTGTTTTAGACTGACACCTTCGAATATAAATTTAAACGAAATTAATTCTGCCATTAGAAAACAGCTTTTACAAGAAGGCAAATTCTATATTGTGCAGACAACTTTAAAAGAAAACGTTTATTTTCGTGTGTCGTTGATGAATCCGCTCACGACCGAAACAGGCCTAAATGCACTTTTAGATGAAATTGAAAGAATTGGTAATCAGATTTCTTGAGAATAAATATTTGGCTTTTTCTATTACACTTGCCATTTTTGTACTTTGTACGATGCCAAGTGAACAATTGCCAAAAGGAAACGATAAAACTGCCCATTTTGTAGTCTTTGCAGGATGGGCTTTTTGTTGGCAATTTGCTTTTAAAAACTTTTCAAAAACACTAATCTTAGGCATTCTTTATGGAATTTTTATCGAATTTTGGCAAGGTTCATTACCAATATCGTTTCATCGTGGTTTTGATTGGTACGATTCTTTGGCAGATAGCGTCGGGATTATAATTGGTTTGGTCATTTTTTACTTTACCAATAAGATATTATCAAGAGCTACATTATAAATTAAAGAGTTTGTATCTATTCACAGTATTTATAAATAAAAAATACAGGAAGTTTAGTAATTTGCTTTAAATTTAGAACAATGTCAAAATATATAATTCCATATACCGATATTGGTTTTAAGAAATTATTTGGAGAAGAAGCCAATAAAGATTTAATAATTGATTTTTTAAATAATTATTGCCTGCACATCATCGAATTGCAACTTTAGAGTTTCGTAATTCTTAGATTATGGGAGAAATGCTTCACGAACGCAAAGCAATATTTGATATTCACTGTGAAACACAAATTGGTGAGATATTTATTGTTGAAATGTAAAAATGAAGGTAAATTTTTATAAAGACCGTTCATTGTTTTATGCAACAATCCCCATCAGAGAATAGGCAAAAAAAGGCAAATGGGATTTTCGTTTGACAAACGTCTACATGATAGCGATATTGGATTTCCAATATGATGAAAACGAAGAACGTCAGAAGTTTTTACGTTCGGTAGATTTGAAAAATTAAGATGGTGAAGCATTTTATGATATACTTAATTTTAAGTTAATCAAGATGCCCTCATCTAACAAAAGTAAAAATGAATTAGTATAAAAAATAAACTGATTGCTTTAGAATAGTGATTAATAAATTATCGTTTTGAAGGAATTTGAAGCACATAAAATTACTTTTATCTAGAAATTAATTATTTTTGTGTACCTAAGACATAAATATAGTAACCCAATGACAATTATTGATAATTTACAAAACTTTGCCATTAATTCTCCGTCAAAAATTGCATTTTCAAAAATTTTAAATGATGATCTTGCACTCCAATCGATTACTTTTAAAGAATTGGATGATCAATCTTCCTCATTATCTTCTGCTATCAAAACCCACTTAGCAAATTCTTTATATATTGTTGTTTTACTACCCCAAGGACTTGACTTTATTATCACTATTTTGGCGATTTTCAAAGCAGGAAAAATTGCAGTACCTTGCAGTATTCCTAAACGAAAAAATAGTACCGATAGACTTTTAGCTATCTTGGAGGACTCTGGTTCAAAAGATATTATTTGTTCTAAAATTGAAACATCTAGGATTTTAAACAAGAATGACGAGGCAAATTTCAAAGGTATTACTTGGTGGAATTACGAAACATTGATTCATCAGATTAGTCCAAATAACATTTCTGTCTCAACCAATCCCACCGCATATATTCAATATACTTCTGGCTCTACCGGCAATCCAAAAGGGGCAGTAATTAGCCATGCTAACTTATTACATAACAGTGCTTTATCTCAAAAATGTTTTCAAACAAACGCAGATATTAAAAGTATTTCTTGGCTCCCAAATTTCCATGATTGGGGTTTGATAGACGGTGTTTTTCAACCTATTTTCTTGGGATTTCAAGGGTTTTTGATGACTACGACTCAGTTTATAAAAAATCCCCGTTTATGGTTACACGCCATAACAGAATTTGAGATTGATTATACTACTTCTCCAAATTTTGGACTAGATTTCGTTTGTGACAGAATTTCTGATAATGAACTAAGTGGCCTTGATTTAAGTAAGTTAAGAACTATTTTTACGGCAAGTGAGCCCATTCGCTGGAATACGCTAAAAGCCTTTACCGAAAAATTTACTCCTGTAGGATTCAATAATACTAAGTTCATGACTGGTTATGGTATGGCAGAGGCGACCCTATATATTTCCATCTCCCCAATTGATACTGCCCCCATTTTCCTCACCGTTGATAACGATTGTTTGAAAGAAAATCGAATTTCGTTGGTCAAAAATGGACATATATTGGTTAGTTCAGGAAAAATTCATGAAGGATTAAAAATTTCAATTAGAGACACAGAGCATCAACAAATTTTAGAGGATAAGCAAATTGGTGAAGTTTGGGTTGCAGGAGAAAGTATAAGTCTTGGATATTTAAACAAAGAAAATTTAAACCAAACTTTATTTCAACAAGAAGGTGAATATTTCAAAACGGGAGATTTAGGTTTTTTATCGGACGAACACCTTTACATTACTGGAAGAATCAAAGAGCTCATCATCCTCAACGGCAAAAATCATTATCCTCAAGATATTGAACAAACGATTTTGAGGACTGATTCACATCTGATACAAGACAGAATTGCTGTTACAAGTTTTGACGATGGCACTAAAGAACAAGTTATTGCCATTATGGAAGTTAATAGAAATTTCCCGTCAGATTCTTATAAAGATTTTCTAATGAATATTCAAAGAGCAGTCTTCAAAGAACAAGAAATCGCATTGTATGATATTGTGATTATTCAATACGGTACAATAGCAAAAACAACCTCGGGAAAAATACAGAGAAAAGAAAATTTAGATAAATACTTAAATCAGTCTTTAACCAAATTAATTAGCTTCAGAGATATTTATGAACAAAGATAACATTGCACTTTGGCTCAAAGAGCGATTTTGTAAAGCATGCAAAGTGGCAACTAATCAAATCGAATCAACTGATTCTATTTCCAGTTTTGGGATTGATTCGGTTGTTTTGGTAACAATAGCAGTAGATTTAGAGGAATTTTTGGGTAAAGAAATTGACCCTACTATTTTTTATGAATTTGATACGATTGAAGCATTAAGTATCTATTTATTAGAAGAAATTTTAAACTGAAATGGGAAATATAAAATGGAACCCTTTTAGCCAATCGTTTAGGGAAAACCCACACGTTTATTATGGTTTTTTTAAAGAAAAACAACCCATTCACCGAGGCATAGGCAATCAATGGTTTGTGTCTCGTAATGAGGATGTAAAAGGAGTTTTAAAGAATACAGCGTTTCTAACGGACGCTATCGGAAGCAATATCTTTTCAAAAAGTAAATTTATTCAAGAGACTGGTGATTTTAACAGCATAGCCCAAAATTCGGATTTTTGGTTTAATTTTATGAACGAAAATCTTCATAAAGAATTGCAAGGAGGAGTAGTTAAACATTGGAACGATATCAACCTTAAAAATCTCGTTGAAGAATACATCGAAATAGTCTTACAAAATTTAGAACCGAATGAAGAAATTGATTTTACAAAAACGATTATAGAAACTATTTCTTCGTATTTGAATTGCAAATTATTTGGCTTGACATTTGAGGATAAAACGTGTCTTTTTGGATGTCTCTCACATTCTAACAAAAATAATGAGCCTTTTAATAATCTTCATGCTCTGAATAATCAAAACGATGAAATTATTTCGTTTCAGAACTATTTGACTAAGATAGTTGCAGAAAAAAATCGCACCCACAACATGATTTGATTTCAAAATTATTAAAGTTTTCCAATTTTACTGATCAACAAATCATTTCTACTATAATGTTTTGGGTGTTTACAGGAATTGAAAGTAGTTCCTATTTTCACGCTATGGGCTTTTTACATCTGTTAGAAAACCAAGAAGAATTGGAGAAGCTTCAAAACGAAGAAATTACCATTATAACTGTCATGGAAGAACTCATTAGGCACGTTTTTTTACCAGATTTGTCCTTAGGGTAGCTAAATTAGACCAAATGAAGGTAATACGCTCATCGATAAAATGAGACTATTTTCATTTACATTGAAAGTGCAAATTATGACGAGACAATATTCAAAAATCCCCAAATGTTGGATTTAAGCAGAAAAAAAATCCCCATTTGGAATTTGGCTATGGTTTTCATGCCTGCTTGGGGGCAAAATTAGCGAGACTGGAAGGCTAGATGCTTTTTTTTAAATTAACTAAATTACCTTTAGATTATCTATTAATTCCAAAAAAAACAATAATGAGAAAAAACATTTTAATTGGGGGCGTTTCAATTCTTTACATAAAAATAGTTCACAAGTAAATGGTAACAACCTATCTCTTTTACGTGTTGCTATTTACCTTGGCAACTTTTATTTTTTACACTCTCCCAATAAAATTCAGAAAATCTTTTCTAATTATTTTGGGGTACGGGATTTACGTATGGTTTTCAGGGGCTTATGCATTATTATTGTTTGGTTTAAGTCTTTTATGCTATTTTTGGGGAATATATATTGGATCCCATAGGCTCAAAGGAAATCGCGTTTTGAGTATTTATCTCGTTTTTCTTTCGCCATTAACCCTGCTTAAATATTTCCATTTCAATAAAGCAACAAATAATCTATTGAATTTAGAGGAAATGCTTCTTCCATTGGGCATTTCTTTCTTTTCCTTTCAAATGATTTCTTATCTGTTAGATATAAACAGAGGTTTTATCAAACCCGAAAAAAATATTCAAAATGTATTGCTCCATCATGCTTTTTTTCCCATAATTTTTCTTGGACCCATCGAAAGAGCCAAGCATTTATTCAAGCAATTTATTTTTGATAAACCTTTCAATACGAGGACTTTTAGAGATAGCCTTTTTCTAATTTTGTGGGGAATCTTCAAAAAAATAGTGATTAGCCAAAACTTATTTTATTTGATGGATAGGATTAAACAAGAAATACATTTTCCTAATTTTTGGGAGACGCTTTTGCTTATGTCTTGTTCGGTTTTCTATATTATTATTGATTTCTCTGCGTACGTGGATATCTCAAGAGGGGCAGCGAAGGCATTGGGAATTCAGATTATAAAAAACATCGATGATCAAGTTTATCTTTCTACTTCTCTAACAGGATTTTGGAAAAATTGGCATATTTCCTTAACTTCTTGGTTTCGTGATTATGTTTTTTTCCCATTGAGTAAACTTTCATCAAAATTATACTATTTATATTCCTTAATTATTATAATCTACTTATTATCAGGCATTTGGCATGAATTTACATCCAATTTTCTACTTTGGGGTTTTTTAAATGGAATTCTCCTTGTTTTTGAACAAGCGACTAAAAGTAGAAGAGAGTTGCTTTGGATTAGGCTTCGAATTGTGCAGTACCCAAAAGTAATTTTACTCTTAGGATGGCTCTCATTCTTTATTATATCAATGATACTGACTACTTTATTCTTAACGTCCAGCCTTCATAAATCGTACTTAATCATTGAAGGTTTAGGAAATTTTAGCGATGGGACATTGTTTTTGGAAAAACGAATTTTACTTATTGTTCCATTTAATATGTTATTTCTCTTAGGAATTAACTACATGAAAGCCAAACGAGAGGTATATGAACTATTACCATCTAATGTTTACCTTCGGTTTGGGATTTATGCATTTTTGGTTTTAATCACCTATTATTTCCAAACGCCCCAAACCTCAGGCTTTCTTTATGGTAGGTTTTAATTTATTTCAATTAAAAATTAACGAACACTCAACCAATATTTTCATGTTGAAAATACTCAAAAAATTCATTGTACTAGGTTTTATTATTGCAGGGTTAAATTTACTATTTTTCAGTTTTACCAAAGTTCTTTTTCCATCAAGAAGTTTACAGCCCGAGCTCGATGATTTCATCAGTCAACCAAATAAACAATCGGTAAAATACTTGTTTGTGGGTTCTTCACGCACATACACCTCTATGAATCTTGAGGCGATGAGTATTCATTTACTTCTACCAAAAGAACAACTAAAAATTTTGGGTATATCAAGCGTTTCTTTCCCTCAATTATACTTTATCTTGAATTATATAATTGAAAATGCAAACACAAAACAGCATATTTTTGTAGAACTAAGTGATAGAAATGAAATTTTTAAATACCATCCCAAATTTCTATTGGACGAACCCTATATTTTATTGAAAGACAAACTTAGTTTTCTTTATTTGTTCAAAAATTTTGGCAAACGTCTTGAATTTGTGTTTAATTGGCCCTCTATAAATAGGAATGGCTTCGACAGGAATTCATCAGGCTTTTATACGATGGAAGAAATGGCTACTCGCGAACCGTCTCTTAAAAATAGAAACATAGAAATGTTTCGCTCTACCTCAACAGAATTGGACAAGTATAATCCTCTGAAGTTGAAAAGTCTAAAAAACTATGAGGAAGAAACAAAAGAGCTTAGTGTTTATGTCGCTTTACTATTAAAAATGGCTAAAAAAAAGCAAGTTGATTTGGTTTTTTTTCCTCCAAATAGGCTCAATCAACAAGAGTACGATACCATATTACCAGTATTTCTAAAAATACCGAATGAGAACAAAATAAATCCAAATCTAAGCCCCAAATTTAGCGTTTTAATGAGTAAAGAATACCTTTGGGATAAAGGACACTTGAACCAAAAAGGGTCTAGAATTTATGCGAATATTGTTGGAGAAATCATCGCTAAAAGAAACCCATTGATTAAAAAAAAAGAAAAATAACTTATAATATTGTTCTGACCTAAAGTTACTATACTGATTTTACTTTAATGATGGGTAAATTTATACAAACGTACAATAATCGTCATTGATTGGCTGGAGCAGCCCCGCTGAGAAATTTTCGTTCCTTCAAGCTCTACAGCACAAGCCAAAAAACACTCCCTACCTTATCAACAATATTGAACCTAATTTATTAAATGTAGAGCCTGATGTGAATTTACTGCTAATTTTATACGAATATGTGCCAGCAGGGCAAGGAGAAGATTGGCCTAAGAACATTCCATCCCATCCATTATTTATATCAAAACTTTCAAAAACGATATTTCCCCATTGATTGTAAATAGTCATATTGAATTCTGTAACTTTCGATGCATTACCTATAAAAACATCGTTTGTACCATCATTATTAGGTGTAAAGGCTGTGGGAAGAAAAATATTTGGTTTTGAAAATATTGTAATGATATTAGAATATACTGTTATAGGCTGATTAGTAAACATAAGTATGTTTAATTTAAAATTTGTTGGTTGTATTGCTCTTATTCTTAATTTGGCTTTATCATATTTCACTAATTCTTCTTTGATATCTTGAATGTCATTTATATTCGCAGACAAATCATTTGTCCGTTCAGAAGTCAAACGATTGATTGAACCATCATCATTTACTAAATCAATATAATACTCTACAGTTTCTGCATTAATTAATTCTGAGAATGGTGTCCATTTAATTTTATTCGTTCCATCAGAAGATAGAAATACACTACAAAATGGCTGTGACATTTCAGATTCTATACCAACATTATCAATATAACTTACTTTGTAGCAATAGGCTTCTTTATTAGCATCAACATTGATATCGGTAAAGGAATTAGCACCAGATCTACCTATTTCCTTGTAAATATTTGAGTTTTTATCTGCTCTGTAATAAATGAACTTACTTGCTTTTATCTCATCGGTCTTTATAACAATGATGTGTATGCTTTTTTGGTCGGTTGTCATTACAGAAACAAATCCGACAGAAATGGCTTGTGAATAGCTATTATTTATTGATGAAAAGATACATAAAACTATTATCACCAAAAGTTTAAATTGTTCAATCATACTAATGTTCTAATAAAATATTAAAAATTATAGAGGTTTGTTCATAGTTTAAATATTGAATTTTTTAAAAACAATTTTCAAAAATTTATAGAAAACCATACAAAATTTAATTCATTCCGTAAGGCAATCTTGGTTTATCTCGCCAATGTTATATAACTAATCCGTTTAAATTTTTCATTACTTAGTTTTAGAACATAGAAGTAGGTACCGTCTGGTAAGCTATCACCATCTAATCTTAGTCCTTGATTACACACTCCATCCCAACCTGAAGTGACAACCACTCCATTTATATCTTTGAACACTAATTGTCCCCAACGGTTAAAAATTTCAAATAATTCTATTTTTGCTCCTGATGGTATATTTATAATGAAAGTATCGTTTTTACCGTCTCCATTAGGTGAGAAACCAGAAGGTATGAATAAATCGCTTACATTACTTGGAAATTCTATCACTGTTGGTGTACTATCATTGGCATTGACTACCACTCCAGCATTTGATATATCAGCTACCACTTTTCCATTGCCGATAGCCTTTGCGTAAGCATTGGTTGAAAATACACGGAAGTCTCCAAAACAAACACTTATCGTGACGAATAATGAATCAGTTTTTCCCACAATCAATTGACTGCTTGCATCTGCGATCAATAAATTCACATCGTCATTACCATTAAAATTTGGATTAACTTTTAGCGTGCTATTCTTCCCAGTAAATGGACGACCAACTACTTGGAATGATGAACTCTTACTGTATGCTTTTGCCAAACTATCTGTAACCTGTACATTGGTTAAGTTAACATCACCAAGGTTTTTAATAAGTGCCAAATAAGTCACATTATAACAGTTTTTGTTAATCTTAGTTGTATCGTAAACTGAAAGTGCAATACCTAATGCTGAGCGGCATGACGAAATATCAATGACACTCGTGATGACTACAGCATTGCTTAAACCACTTTCGCCACAACTATTCAGACACGTGGCCGTGTAAGTACCTGCTGTGCTAACCGTGATGCTATTGTTCGTTGCGTTGGTGCTCCACTTGATGCTGCCTGTACAGCCGCTTGAACTCAATGTCGCCGTTTCGCCTATACACAAACTGTTTCTGTTACTGATAATTACTGGG
>Ga0247831_1001872_pt1 | contig 36789 bp, 24 predicted proteins | sample LaCruzMarch2015__9_FD_192406 | JGI IMG/M metagenome (GOLD analysis project Ga0247831, IMG submission 192406) | Freshwater microbial communities from meromictic Lake La Cruz, Castile-La Mancha, Spain - LaCruzMarch2015_1m | ecosystem: Environmental > Aquatic > Freshwater > Lake | place: Spain...
CTTCAATGCATCGGGTAACCTGGAAGCTACAAATATTCTTTTTAAATGAGTAGCACTGGTTTGTATTTCCTCAGTCATAATGTTTAATTTAAATTTATGGAGAATAAAATGTTATTTTAATGCAGCTTTATAGCGTTTTATCGTTTCCTCCAAACCAAGATATAAAGCGTCCGAAATTAGGGCGTGTCCTATGGATACTTCATCTAAATGGGGTACTTTTTGCGCATAAAACGATAAATTATCCAAATTAAGATCGTGTCCGGCATTTATTTTTAGTCCAAGAGAACGAGCTAACAATGCTGCCTGAACATGATTTTTAACCGCCTCTTCCGGATCAGTCGAAAAGTTTTTCGAAAAGGGGCCGGTATAAAATTCAACACAATCAGCACCGCATTCTTTTGCTCCTTGTATCATTTCTGCTACAGGATCAACAAATAAGGAAACGCGAATCCCGGCCGCCTTTAAAAGATTGCAAACGGAGATAAGAAAATCTTTATTTGTAAGGGTATTCCAGCCTGAATCGGAGGTAAGTGCCTCCGGAGCATCTGGTACTAAGGTGCATTGCGCAGGTCGGTGTTCAAGTACCAGGTCTATAAAATCGGTCGTTGGATTACCTTCAATATTAAGTTCCGTTTGAATGTTCTGTTTTAATGGACCAATATCATCGTATCTTACGTGTCGTTGATCGGGCCTTGGATGTACGGTAATTCCCTCTGCTCCAAATTTTTCACAATCTAAAGCTACCTGTAATAAGTTGGGAAGATTTCCTCCGCGAGCATTTCTTATGAGGGCAACTTTATTTAAATTAACGCTTAATCGAGTCATAAAGAGGCTTTTTAAGACAAATGTGGGACAAAAATCAAAATTTAAGCTAATTTTACCAAATTAAATGAAAAATAGATTTAAAATCGCGCATGTTTTCAAGAAAATTAGACTTGTTTTCCTTCTTTTTATTGCTCGTCGTAGTGGTGCTTTCTGGCGCTTTAATTGGCACTGGTGTAAGTACGGCTATAGCCAATTTTTTCGGCTTCACAGTGGCAGATCTTATAAAAGTACCTGCTTCCGGGTATGAAAAATTAGAAAGAGATGTTTTGAGATGGGTCAATATGGCCAGCCAGATATTTACTTTTTTGATTCCCGCCCTGGTGTATCGTATATATTATTTTAAAGAGGAAAGGGTAGGTGCTTCCTTCGTTCCTTCAGCTACTTTTTTTTATTTTATTATAATTACCCCTTTGTGGATTATAGGTTCATTCCCTCTCGTTGAATGGCTTTACCGCCAAAATCTATTGCTTCCATTGCCTGAATCCTTATTAGCGCTTGAAAAGGGAGCTAATGAAACATTGACGGCTTTACTGAAAATGGAGGATGGTTTTGAGCTTGTTCAAAATGTTATCGTCATGGCCGCTATTCCAGCCCTTTGCGAAGAATGGTTGTTTCGGGGAGTTATCCAGAAAAAATTGGTAACATCTCTTCCGAAACCCTGGATGGGCATTGTAATGACAGCAATTATTTTTAGTGCCATTCACTTTCAATTTGCTGGATTTATTCCAAGGATGTTTTTAGGTATCCTGTTGGGTTATTTATATTTTTTTTCTGGTAATATTTGGATAGCCATCTGGGGGCATTTTGTTTTTAATGGGGTTCAGGTGTTATCTAAATTTCTTAATATTCAAAGTGAGGAAGTTTTACCAGATAATTTAGTACCAAATCCCGATGTGATTTGGGTAATCATTTCCGCCCTGTTTACTGTCGGTGTTTTCTTTTATTTCAATAAATTAAAAGCTAAATAGATGAAAACAAGGTTTTTTACCGGGCTGGTTTTTGTTTTGGTCATTTTAACTTGTGTTTTTAGTGGATTTGCTTCTTTTTCATTGCTTTTCTTTTTCATTGCCGCCCTTTGTCTATTCGAGTTTTCTAATCTAGTAATAAATGATACATCAACGAGCACAAAACTAATCGTGGTCATTTTAGGATTGTTTCCTTTTATACTCATGGTGCTTTATCTTAATAATCATTTTCTGGAGAGGTATTTAATGCTATACCCGGCTTTATATTTCATCATTTTTACATTAGCCTTGTTTTTTGGCAAAGGTCATTCCATTGAAAATATGGGTTATTTCGCTATGGCTACCGTATATATAGGTGTTCCCTTTGCGATATTGTTGTGGGTAAGTATGGATAGCCAGGTCTATTTACCAGGAAGGATAGCAGGTTTGCTTTTCTTAACCTGGGCAAATGACACCGGCGCTTATATTTCTGGAAAACTATTTGGAAAATATCCATTAATGAAGCGCATTTCTCCTAAAAAAACATGGGAAGGATTTATAGGTGGGTTGATTTTTGCTATTATTTTTGCCTTTGCTTTGACATACATGCCTTATACAAATCTTCAAATAACCCATTGGTGCGTTTTAGCTTTGATTATCAGTGTGTTCGGACCCATTGGTGATCTTGTAGAGTCTTTATTAAAGCGGGAAAAGCAAGCAAAAGATTCTGGAAGTTTACTTCCCGGGCATGGTGGTTTTCTGGACAGGTTCGATGCCTTCATTTTCCATCTGCCGTTTTGTGCCATCTATCTTTTTTGGTTTGTAAATAAATAATTATTTTTTAAAATATCAGAATGATGATTTTTCATAAGGAAGGCTTTTTTTGGCTAACAATAGCCACAGTAGATGTAATTTTTCTCTCTTTGCTGACGTATTTTTTATTCCCTGACTTTCTATGGTTAGGAATTTCTGTGAGCTTGGTAATTTTTGTCTTAATTGCGCAGTTTTTCAGAAATCCGGTAAGAAAAATTAAAGATTATAACGACAATCTGGTCTATGCCCCTGCCGATGGAAAAATTGTGGTCATAGAACCAGTTATAGAGAATGAATTTTTCAAAGAAGAAAGAATTCAGGTATCTATTTTTATGTCGCCGTTGAATGTGCATGTTAACAGGAATCCTGTTGGGGGTAAAATCAACTATTTTAAATATCACCCGGGTGAATTTTTGGTTGCCTGGCATCCAAAGTCCTCAACTGAAAATGAAAGAACCACTATTGTTTTTGGCGAAGGGAAAAATGCCTTGTTAGTCAGGCAAATTGCCGGTGCTGTTGCACGTCGCATTTGTTGTTATGTAAAAGTAGGACAGGAAGTTAAACAAGGGGAAGATTTTGGATTCATAAAATTTGGCTCCAGGGTAGATTTATTTTTACCGCTGGATGCAAAAATTAATGTTAAAATAGGTGACGTGTCCGTAGGTAATAAAACCATCATCGCCACCTTAAATTAAGGTTAATATATACATAAAGGCAGCATTTCATCTCATTAACCGTTTTATGTAATGGTAATGCTTATTTTAGGTTTACATTTATTTGGTAAACTTAAGATTTGTATTATTTTTACGTAAATTTTTTTACACATTAACAAAATTAAGATTGGTATGAAAAAACACTTACTAGTGCTTTCACTAACTTTCTTTGGTGCGATTAGTGTATTTGCACAAAGAACGATTAGTGGTAAAGTAACCGATGCAGGTGGTGAGCCGCTCATCGGTGCCAGCGTGGTGGTTAAAGGAACCAGCTCTGGAACCGTAACGGATATCGATGGAGGATACAGTTTGTCTGTACCTTCTGATTCAAAAGTTTTGGTGTATTCTTACACTGGCTATGAATCAAAAGATGTCGAATTGGGTGCGTCAAACACCGTTGATGTAATACTTGCGGAAGGAGCTGAACAGCTTTCTGAAGTTGTAGTTACAGCCCAAGGTATTACTCGTGAAAAAAAGGCATTAGGTTATGCCGTTTCAGGAGTTGATAAGAAGGAGATTCAGGACAGACCGTTAGCGGACGTTGGTAGAGTACTTCAGGGTAAAATTCCTGGGGTATCTGTAACGTCAACTTCAGGTGTCTCTGGAACGGGTACAAATATCGTTATTAGAGGATATTCTTCTATTACAGGTTCTAATCAGCCATTATTTGTAGTGGATGGTGTGCCTTTTAACTCAAATACGAACCAAAGAGGTGGTTTCACTCAGGGTGGACAGTCTTCTTCAAGTCGTTTCCTAGATCTTGATCCAAATAGTATCGAGAGTGTAACGGTATTGAAAGGTCTTGCTGCAACGGTAACTTATGGTGATCAGGGTCGTAATGGGGTAATTCTTGTGACTACCAAAAGTGGTTCAAAAAAAGCAAGAAAAGCTGAATTTCAGGTAACTCAGTCAGTATTTACCAATACGGCTCATTTACCAAAATATCAGAATACTTATGTTGGAGGTTTCCAGCAAAATATTGGTTATTTCTTCAGTAACTGGGGACCAACCATTGAGGAGGCAAAATTATATCCTTCTCAAAACACAAATGCTGCGTTAACAAACCACCCTTATGCATTCCTTTCTAATGCTGCATTAAGAGCTGGTCAAGCTGATTACGTTGCTTCTGTTTCTCCTTACAAAATGGAGGTATTTCCTAATAATATTAGTGATTTCTTCCGTCAGGGTAACATCTATAACACAAGTGTAAATGCTTCTGGTGGAGGTGATAACGTGAGTTATAACATTTCTGCAGGTTATTTAGATGAGCAAGGGTATATTCCTAACAATGGTTTGAAGAAGTTAAATTTAGGATTAGGTTTAAATGCTAAATTATCGAACAAATTATCGGTAACTACTTCATTCAGCTATTCTAATACAGACCAGTATTCTCCTCCTTTGAGTGGTGGTGGTGGAAACAATGCTTATGATTTCCCATCAGTTTTAGCAAACGTTATGTACACACCTCGTCAGGTTGACTTGATGGGATGGCCTTACGAAGATCCAACTTCAAAAGCATCTGTTTATTTTAGAGGAGGTAATGATATACCTAATCCTCGCTGGGTACTTCAAAACTATGAAACATCTGGTGTTGTAAATCGTATTTTTTCTGCAACAAGCTTTAACTATCAGTTATCAAAAGATTTAACTTTATTGTATAAAGTTGGTCTGGATACTTACAGCGAATCTCAGGAATTTAGATTCAATAAAGGGGGTGTTTCATTTGTTAATGGATACTACAATACGTGGGACATCCAAAATACCATTTGGGATAACACGGTAATCTTAGGCTATAGTAAAGCTATTTCTAAAAAATTAAGCGTTGCTGCGCGTCTTGGTGGAAATATGCGTAACGATACTTATCGCAACGTATTTGTACAAAGCCAGAACCAGTTGGCAAGGGATTTATTCCGCCATAATAATTTCATCGATAACGTAGCTTCTGATGGGATTCAGGAAGAAACCAGAATGGGTATTTTCGGTGAAGTAACCGTAGATTACAATAGCTACCTGTTCTTAAATCTTGCGGGAAGAAATGACTGGACTTCAACGGTTGAAAAAGAAAACCGTCGTATTCTTTATCCTTCTGCCAGTTTATCGTTCGTTCCAACTTCTGCTTTTCCTGGTTTATCCAGTGATTTCTTGAATTTCTTGAAAATCAGAGCAGGTGTAGGAACCTCTGCAGGTTTCCCTCGCCCATATCAAACAAGAAATATTCTTGATCAAAGCGCCCGTGCATGGTTATTGCCTTCAGGTGCCGCTGTACAAAGTCATGCAGTAAATAATTCTTTGGGTAATCCTAATTTACGTCCTGAATTACATACAGAGTTTGAATTTGGTATCGAAGCAAAACTTTTAAAAGGTTTATTAGGACTTGATGTAACTGTTTATCGTCGTGACACGCGTGATTTGATTACGAGTGCGCCCCTTGACTTTGCAACAGGTTATTCTTCTACTACTATCAATATTGGTAAAATTAGAAACGAAGGAGTTGAGGTTGCTTTAACAGGAACCCCGGTTTCAACACCAGAGTTTCAGTGGAATGTTACCTTGAATTTTACTAGAAATAAACCTTTAGTTTTAGACCTTGGTGGAACCCTTAAAGAAGTTCAGGTGAGTGGTTTTGGTGGCTCATTAGGTAACTATGCTATTGTAGGTAAGCCATTTAACATGATTAAAGGTATTGGTTATAGAAGAAATGCGGAAGGTAAAGTTCTTGTTGATGGTGGTGGATACTTAGTAAGTACACCTGACGCTATTCAATTAGGTGACCCTAATCCAGCATTTACAACAAGTTTAATCAATGGATTCAACTATAAAGGATTTACGCTTGATTTCATGATTTCTTATCGTCATGGTGGTGCACTTTACAGTAGTACTGCTGGTGCATTGATGGGAAGAGGTCTTACCAGTGATACAGGCAAAGATGTATATGACCGTGCACAAACCTTTATTTTCCCTGGTGTTCTTCAATCTGATGGAACCCCAAACAACAAACAGGTTACTGCAGCGGACGTAGGTTTCAACAATTTATATTTCTTTGGTGATGAAGGTCGTATGTATGATGGAACAACTATTCGTTTACAAGAAGTTTCATTAGGTTACGCTATTCCTCAAAAGTTAGTTGAGAAAACACCATTTAAAGCAATTTCTCTTTCTGTTAGTGGAAATAATCTTTGGTATAAAGCAGTTAATCTTCCTTCTGGCCTTAATCTTGATACTGATAACCTTGGTTTAGGAGTAGGTAACGGTTTAGGTTTTGAGCTTTTAACTGGTCCAAGTGCACGCAGAGTAGGTGGAACTTTAAAACTAACTTTCTAATTGGCAGTATTGCCACATTTTTTTCGTCTTAATTAAAAAACAAAGAAATGATACATAAAATCAAAATGTTGTTTTTGATATTGGCGGTTACCGTGGTTAGTTCATGCGAATTAGATTTGCTTGATAACCCCAATGCTGTAACGGTTAATAATGCTGATATCAATTATCTCCTCAATTCAGTGACTACTGGATATGCAGGAAATTTTAACGGATTTAGTGATCCTGGTATGCGTTTAACAAGAATGTTAAATCAAGGATCTGTTATTTATGATAACGCAGTTTCCCCAGGTAGTTCTGACGGTCGCTGGAGTAGCTCCTATGCTGGTGTATTGGCTGATGTTGCAGCAACTATATCTATTGCTGAAAAGGGAGAATTATTTGTGCATGCAGGTATTTCCAGAGTCGTTCGTGCTATGGTTTTGATGAACTTAGTAGATTATTTCGGAGATGTTCCTTTTAAAGAGGCTGTTGATCCTTCAAATTTTAATCCCAATGTAGATAAAGCAGCTGACGTTTATGCAGCAGCTTTAGCTGACTTAAATAAAGCCATTGAAAATTTCAATGCAAAATCTAAGTCTGGTGCTACAGGTGATTTATTTTATGGTGGAAATACAGACAGCTGGATTCGTGTAGCTAATACGATGAAATTGAAATATTATTTGAATAGAAGACTTGTTGATGTAGCAGGTTCTACCTCTGCAATCAATGCTTTAGTTGCAGAAAACAAATTGATTTCAACTGCAGGACAAAATTTTTCTTTCAAATTTGGAACAAATTTAACGAATCCTGACACGCGTCATCCTCGTTACGCCGGGCAATATAGCCCAACAGGTGGAGGTGATTATCAGTCAAATTCATACATGGCTCAATTATTTGATGGAGGTCGTGGTTTCCAGGATCCAAGAATCAGATATTATTTCTACCGTCAAACCACGGCAAATACAAAGGATATTAATGAACTTCGTTGTATCACCTTGGTAAAGCCTAATCACTATGGCACAAAAGATGTTTTTTGTGTTCCTACACCAAGCGCAGGCTACTGGGGTCGTGATCATCTAAATAATGAAGGTATTCCACCTGATGGTTTAAAACGTACGGCTTGGGGTATTTATCCTGCTGGAGGTTTATATGATAATGACGGAAATAGAGGTGTTTCTTTAGGTGCCGGAGCAGGTGGTGCTGGTGTTCACCCTATTATGATGCGCTCTTTTGTTGACTTTATGTTGGCTGAATCGGCACTTACTTTGAAAACTACAGGTGATGCTAGAGCTTTATTGAAATCTGCTTTGGAAAAATCTTTCGCCGATGTTCGTTCTCTTGCTTTAGGTACTTCAGAGGCATCGAAAATTGCAGGATTTGAAGCAGATAAAGGTATCAAATGGGCTGATGATGTAACCAAATATGTTGATTATATTTTAGCTCAGTATGATGCTGCTCCTTCTGCAGATGCAAAATTAAATGTTGTAGCTACAGAATATTGGGTTGCCCTTCATGGAAATGGTATTGAGTCTTATAACTTATATCGTCGTACAGGTAAACCTTCTGGTCAACAACCAGCATTAGACCCAAATCCGGGTTCTTTCGCAAGGTCATTATATTACCCGTTATCTTATGTAACGCGTAATAAAAATGCAAAGCAAAAGGCTAATGCAGCTGTTCAGGTATTCTGGGATAATAATCCAGCTAACTTTATTAAATAATCCTTTCACGGATAAAAAAATTGATAAATATGAAAAATTTATTAAAAATCGGGATGTTGCTTTCTGCCTTCTTCTTGGTTTCCTGTGAAACGGAAATGGTAGAACGTCTTGATGAATTTAGTTTTGAACAAGGTGGTTATATGAGAACGGTTACGCCTTTCCCTATTCCTATCTTTTCAGTGAGTAAAGCAAATATGGCGGGTACTAAAATGGAAATGGTTCTTGAAGCAGTAACACCAAGCTTAGGAGTTAATTTTGATACCTATGAAATGGTTATCAGATTTTTAGATAATACCCCTGCAAATGGTTCCAATGCTAAGACTGACGTGGCTTTAAAAACGCTTTCTGCCAGCAATTTTACTAAAGATGCTACTACGGGGTATCCTCGTACTACTTTATCTGTAACTGGTAAAGAAATGCAGGATGCTTTGAAGCTTACTGCAGATCAAATTGCTACTGGTGACCGTTTTGAAATTCGCGCTAAAATGAAATTAAAGGATGGAAAGGTATTTGATGCGTCAAATTCTTCTGGGGACATCCTCGGTGGAGCATTCTATTCTTCTCCATTTTTATACAGAGCAAATGTTGTAAACTAAATTCCAAATTCTATTTGGTTTTTTATACCTGGCGGTGGATTTTTACCAAATCCACCGCCTTTTTTATTTTATTTTATATTTATTTTTTTGATTTTATAAAAATTTTACTTATTTATTGCGTCCCTTACTTACAATAAATTAATTTTACACTAACTATTGTTTATTATTAACAAAAAATGGATTAGTATGAAAAAACACTTACTAGCACTTTCGTTGGTTTTCTTTGCAGCTATAGGAGCTTTTGCGCAAAGAACAATCACCGGTAAAGTGACTGATTCAGGTGGAGAACCACTTATCGGTGCCAGTATCCTCGTAAAGGGATTAAGCACAGGTACAGTAACGGATCTCGACGGTACTTACAGCTTAGCTGTGCCAGCAAATGCCACATTATTGGTGTTTTCTTACACAGGGTATGAAACAAAAGAGGTGGCCTTGGGCGCTTCAAATGTTGTGGATGCTACCTTAGAGGAAGGAGCAGAACAACTTTCAGAAGTATTGGTTACTGCTATTGGTATTGAAAGAAGTAAAAAGTCAATGGGTTATGCCGTTACTAATTTAAATTCCAGTGATGTCCTCCAAAGATCTGAAGCTGATCCGCTAAGGGCAGTGGCAGGTAAAATTCCAGGCGTTACTATTACCGGATCAGGCGGTGGACCAGGTACTTCAACTAAAATTAACATCAGAGGTTTTTCTTCCCTTACAGGAAATACACAGCCTTTGTTTGTTGTCGATGGGGTGCCTTTTGATAACTCGGTAAACGCAACTACGGGTGCAGGATCAGGTGCTCAATTCTCGAATCGTGGTTTCGATATCGACCCTAATAATATTGAGTCGATGACCGTATTAAAAGGTGCAGCTGCGTCGGCTCTTTATGGCTCGAGAGCAACTAACGGTGTTATCGTTATTACCACTAAGTCTGGAAGTAAAGGTTCAAGAAAGGGATTAGAAGTAACTTATAACTCTTCTTTCCAATCTGAGCAAATTTCAGGTATTCCCGATTATCAAAATGTTTATGGTCAGGGTTCTAACCAGGTATATAACGGTGGTTTCATCGGTAATTGGGGGTCTCCTTTTGCTGAAAATGTTGATCGCTTGAATGCTGCTTATGGAACCAGCTATTCTAAAGTAATCGTGCCAGGTTATCCTGAAGGTACGGTTCCTCACCCATTGGTTTCTGGTGGTTTTGCCGGTTCTCGTTTTCCTAATGTTTTCCCTCAATTGATGAAGGACGGAAAAGCGATGGCAGTTCCTTATCGTTCTTATGATATTATTGGACCTTTCTTCCGCGATGGTGGCTTATTTGAAAATTCTATCAATATTAATGGTGGAAATGAAAAATCTGCGTTAAATGCAGTAGTAAGTAGAATGAATAATGAAGGTATTGTGCCTAATTCACACTCTGGTCGTACTTCTGTCAGTGTGGGTGGAAATGCTAAATTAGATAACGGTCTTTCTGTTTCTGGAAACGTAACTTACGTAAATTCTGAGCAAAAAACCCCTCCTTCAGGTGGTTCTGTTTTCGGTGGTAACTTCGGTACTGCGGACGCTTCTATCTTTACTCGTCTTTTCTATTTGCCAAGAAATTTTGACTTGAACGAAACAAATCCAGAGGGTATTCCTTATCCTTTTGAAAATCCCGTTACTGGCTCAAACGTTTTCTATCGTGCATTGGATAACCCTCGTTGGTTAACTAAGTATGATTATTTCAAATCAAACGTAAATCGTGTATATGGTAATATTGCCTTAAACTACGACGTAACTCCCTGGTTAGCTTTAAGTGCCAGAGGTGGTATGAACACTTATTCTGATTTTCAGAAAAACGTGAAAGTAGCTGGTGGTGTTGCTGATGCAAATGGTGAGGTTTGGACAAATGATGTGACAAACACAGAAATAGATTTAAACTATTTAGCTACAGTTACTACCAAATTCGGTGAGAATATAGATTTTAGAATGATTGCTGGTTTTAACTGGAATCAACGCTCTTATGGCACTCGCTATGTTGTAGGTGATGGTATAATCTCAAGAGGTTTATATAATACTGATGCTACAGTTACTCAGTTGAGTTCTGAATTTAATCGCTTACAGCGTTTTTATGCCGCTTACTCTGATATGCAACTTGGATACAAAAATTATTTGTACCTGGGCATTACTGCACGTAATGATTTCTCTTCAACATTACCTGCAGCCAATAGAAGTTACTTCTATCCTGGGGTGAATGCTTCTTTTGTACTAACAGACGCTTTTGATATTTCAAATAATTTCTTAGGTTATGCTAAACTTAGAGGTGCCTGGACACAAGTAGGTAACGAAGCTACTCCTTACAGAACAGCTACGCCTTATTTCCTATCCACTCCATTCACAACCGCTGGTGGTTCTAAATTCAATTTAGCTTCCTTAGGTAATACATTAGGAAATGGTAACTTATTGTCAGAGTTAACTACTGAGATTGAATTTGGTGCTGATCTAAGATTATTGAAAAATAAAGTTGCCTTAGAATTTACCTGGTTCAAAAGAAATTCAACAAACCAGATTACTTCTACTCAGGTACCAGCTTCTTCAGGCTTTACCCGTGCAGTTGTAAATGCAGGTGAAATTCAAAACAAAGGTTTTGAGGTTGCGTTGAACTTCTCACCTATTAAAACGAAGAACTTTACCTGGGATGCAACCGTTAACTTTACCCGTATTCGCTCTTTAGTAGTTGATGCTGGTGAAGGAGGTGATATCTATGTAGGTGGTTTATTCTCAAGTCTTGGTGTTATTCATAGAACAGGTTTACCTTATGGCCAAATCTTTGGTTCAGCCAATGCAAAATCACCAGAAGGTGATTTATTAATTGATAAATCATTAGGTTTAACTATCCTGGAGCCAACGTCTGAGGTTATTGGTGACCCAAATCCAGATTTTAATACCAGTTTAATCAATACTTTCTCATTCAAAGGATTTTCATTGAATGCAATGCTTGACTGGCGTCAGGGAGGTGACATGTATTTAACTACAGCAGGTTCTCTATTACTTAGAGGTCAGATTAAAGTTACGGAAGACAGAGAAGCACTCAGAGTGATTCCAGGCGTTTATGGAAATACACAGACATTTGAACCTGTATTGGACGAAAAAGGAAATTATATCAGAAATACAACAGCAATCACTGCTTTTGATTATTTCTTCTCTAACGGATTTGGTGCTTATGGTGCTGATGAAACTAATATTTTTGATATTACCTCTATTCGTTTAAGAGAAATTTCTCTGGCTTATCAATTTCCAAAAAAGTTATTATCAAAGACACCTTTCGGTTCTGCAAGATTATCACTTTCTGGTCGTAACCTTTGGTGGAAAGCTCCGAATATTCTTGAAGGAGTTAATAGTGATCCTGAGGTATTGGCCGAGTCTGCATCTTCAAATGTTCAAGGTTTTGAATACGGTTCTTATCCAACTACAAAACGTTTTGGTGTGAACCTTTCTATAACCTTCTGACGAATTATTGACATTTTTGTTCATCCTGGTTATTACAGTCCAGGGAAAAAATTTTACAAATGAATAAATTAAAAAATACCGTCAGATTTTTCGCCGCCACCCTTATGATTTTTGTTCTAAGTGGTTGTGGTGATATGTTTGACTTAGACATTAACCAAGATCCTAATAATCCAACACAAGCAAGTTCGGATCTTCTACTTGCCCAGGCTCAGTACAGTATGGTAAGCCTTATTGGTGGGGGTGTTAATGACGATCTCATGGGCTTCATGGGAATTATAGGTAGTTATGATAACTGGAATATTGGCCAGACTGCCTATAATGGAACCTGGCGCTCACTTTATGCTGATGTGCTAAAGGACCTTGAAGGAATCATCAAATCGAATGCTGGTGATACAGGTTCACCTCAATATTTAGGTATTGCGCAGCTGTTAAAAGCTTACGTAGTTTCTACTATGGTCGATCTTTTTGGCGATATTCCTTACACTGAAGCACTTAACGGTGACAGTGAAACGCCTATCGTTAACCCAAATTTTGAAGACGATGCAGCCATTTATGCTAAAATGCTCTTACTTGTTGACGAGGGTATCAAAGGAGTAACCAATGCCCGTCGTCCTGTAGCCATTACAGGCGACCTTATCTACGCTGGAAATACAGCACGTTGGGAGAAGTTTGGTCTTTCTTTAAAATTGAAATTGTTGATGAATACGAGATTGGTGAACACTAACGCTAAATCTCAAATTGAAGCAGTACTCGCTTCTGGAAAATTAATTTCTACCACTGCGGAAGATTTTACTTTCCAATATTCAAAGACGGTTACACCTGACAATCGCCACCCTTGGTATCGTGCTTCCTATACAGCAGGTACTAACGGCTTTACTTACATTCTTCACCAGTTTATGTTAGAATCTTTAGAAGATGCTGACCCACGCTGGCCATACTATTTCCGTCGTATTCAAGGCACCGTTCTTGATCAGGCGGATCCATCTCAAAGAAATACTTCTCCTTGTTCTCAAACGCCTTCCTGTACTTATGGGTATTTCCCAATTAGTAACTTGGTAATTAAGCGTTTATATGAGAATAAGAATCTTAAGTATGATGATAAAGCAGCCGCTTTCTTAGCGGGCCTATTTGGTCGTGACAGAGCTGACCCGGCAGGTGTGCCTTTAGATGGTGACTTCAGACTTATTCCAGGTGTTTATCCTGCAGGTGGTTATTATGATATCGCTGCGCCTTCTATTCCCGCAGCAAATCGTGCAGCAGGTGGAGGTATTTTCCCCGCTTTAACTTCAGTAAATGTACTTTATCATCAGATAGAAGCTATATTAACTTTAGGGGTAGCAGGTGATGCTAAGGCTTTATTTAAAAAAGCAATCGAAGATCATATCGGTAAAGTAGTAACATTTAGTAGAGCATCCGATGTGAATGCGCCAGCTCCACCAGTTACTATGGTCGATGGACGTGTATTGGATACAAAGGCTTATGTCGATTTATGGATAAGTCGTTATGACAATGCTGCCAATAACAACGCAAAGTTAAACGTGGTTGGAAAACAACTTTGGTTTACTAGCTGGGGTAATGGTTTTGAATTATACAACTTCTTCCGTCGTACTGGTTTACCTAATACTATACAGGATCCAATCCTTGCTCCTCGTAAATTCCCTGTTCGTTTACCTTACCCACAAGAGGAACTGACATTGAATCCTAACGCGAAAACAGCTAAGGATGTTATTTATGACAGAGACAGGATTTTCTGGGATCCAAACTAATTATTTTCATTGATTGTTTTAATAAAAAAACACAACATGAAGCGATTTAAAATTTTGCTTTATTCTCTAGCTGCCGCATTATTGTTGCCGTTTTCATCCTGTAAGGACGAGTCTTTAAATCCGGTTCTTGCACCGGAAACTGCCGTTCATGGATATGCACAAACTGCCGCTGGCTCAGCTACGAGTTTCTTCTATAAAGATATGACCACGCCAATTAGTATTGAATTGCAATGGATATCTATAGATAAAATTAATACAGTTACCAAAATGGACATTTTTGTCAATTTCAAGGAGTCCTACGTCGATGCGGAAGGAAATCCTAGGGTAGCTAATCATGGTACTAAAAAAGTGAAGACTTTGGAAGGTAGTGCCGTTCCTGCCAATAGAGCGTATGCCAAATTTAGCATATCTCCAAATGATGTTTACACTGCATTCAAAGATGCTACATTTGATTATGGTGATGGCAAAGGAAAGGTTTCTGTATTCAGTAATACCTTTAAGAAAGACAGAACTTCATCTGTTCGTTTTACGGCCGATGATGGTTTTAAAATGACTTGGGCATTTACTACTGCAGATGGTCGCTTTTTTGACTCCTGGTCTGATTCTGTTTGCTCAGAATTTCCCGGGGCTAATTGCGATATCAACTGGGCTGTCGTTTGTAACTCTAAAATCGAAGGCACTTACATCGCTACTACTTCAGGTACATCTACCGATGAATGTTGTAAAGGTGTATTTACCGCAACTAAAGAGGTGAAACTTACCAAAACAGGTGATGGAAAATATTCTATTTCCGATTGGAGCGCCGGCCTTTATCTTAAATGGTACGGTGTTTATGGTATAGATGCTACGACAAAATTGGATGCCACTTTATTTGATGTTTGTGGAACCATTAAGTTTCCTGATTTTACAGAACCTTTCGGTGAAAAAACCACTGCTTCTGGTAAAGTGAATGATGATGGCACAATAAGTTATGCATGGGTAAATGGTTATGGTGACAAAGCCACCGTGCTACTTACACCCAAAAAATAATATTATTATTCTTTATTAGTTTAATTGCTCCCCGATACTTATTTTCGGGGAGCAATTTTTTTTATGAGGTATCTTATCCTTCTTTTTGTCTTCAGTGTTACAACAGCTACTCATTTATTTTCATTCAATGCAAATAAATCACTTCCCTTGTCAGTTGAGATGGATAGTTTAAAAGATTTAATATCAAAGGATGTTATCCTAAGCACCAAAGGAAATATTTTTATATGGATGAATTCGGAATGTCCGATTTGTAATAAGTATCCTAATATCTGGAAAAAGTTAGCAATAGAATTTCCTGATTTTACCTTTATTGGGGTATTCACTTCGTATGAAGACAGAAAAATGGCAAAGGGTTTTATGAAAAAATATAAAATCCCATTCCAGTGGTTTATAGATAAAGAGAATAATCTGGCAAATTATTTAAGCGTTAATATTACTCCTGAGGTTTTGTTTTTTAATGCCGATACTGAAATTGTTTACCGTGGTGCTACCGATGATTGGTTTTATGCCTTGGGGAAAACAAAGACAATATCACAGCATTTATTTTTGAAGAATGCGTTAACGGCTCAATTGAATAATCAACCTGTATTGATTTTTAAAACGGATCCTATCGGTTGCATTTTTAACTGATCAACTCCCTTTTTCTTTTTAAATGCCACAATACATTATTTCAACGTTTCGTTGACTCTATAAAATAAAATAATCAGAAGAAATAAATATTATTTAGTTAATTTTAAAATAATAGTTCTTTGTCCGGTAAGTGGAAAAGTAACTTATAGCTTTTTGTAAATTATTATTTCAATATGTCTGGGTCACTGCATTCAAATATTTTTTTGGTATTGGTATTTTTAATCGTTGGGAATGATGGGTTCTGCTCAGATTCGTTAACTTATTTCATCGACATCAAGCCAATTATCGATGAACATTGCACTGGCTGCCATAGGAAAGGTCAAACGGCACCTTTTTCATTGGAAAGTTATGAAGATGTAAAAAAAAGAGCAAGCATGGTTGAAATGGTGGTTGAGTCTAAATATATGCCGCCCTGGCACGCCGACACCTTATTTAGAACTTTTCATAATCAACGCGCCTTATCTGCGTCTTCGTTAAATAAAATACTTGCCTGGATTAAAAGTGGGGCACCTGCAGGTTTACCGCAAAAAAAGGGAGCAGTGAATGGTTTTAATTGGCCTTCTCCGGATAAAATCGTTGCCTTTCAAAAACCATTTATCATTCCAGGAGATAACGAGGAACAGTATAGATTTTTTGTTATTCCTGTGGAGAATCCAGCACCCATATATTTGCGGGGTGTAGGATTTGTACCAAAAAATAAGACGCTGGCGCACCACAGCAGGATAATGATTGATACAACTAAAAGAATTCGGCCTTTCGATGCTGCTTCCGTTTGGCAAGCTGGTCCTCAACTGGAAAAAATGAATATTCCTCTGGCCAATTCATTTTGGACAGGGTGGGTTCCCGGTAATTTTCCTCTTTTTTATCCCGATGGTGTGGCAAAGGTACTTCCAGCTAATGCAGATTTAGTGGTAAATATGCATTATGCTCCATCTGCAAAGGAGGAAACCGATCAATCTGAAATTCATCTTTATTATGCCAAAGGAAAGCCAAGAAGAATTATTGAAACCTTAGTTTTTGATGAAACCTGGGTGACGAATAAACCGTTTGAATTTCAACCAGATACCGTGATTACCTTCTATATGAGGTCGCCTGTTTTACCAGTTGATTTATCATTATTAAGTGTTTTGCCCCACATGCATCTACTCGGGAAATCATTTAAATCGTTTGCAATTACGCCTGACGGTGATATGATACCGCTAATACATATTCCGGAATGGGATTTTAATTGGCAGCAAACCTACCAGTTCAATAATTTACTCAAAATCCCACGTGGTTCTGTCATTTATGCGGAGGCAACGTTTGATAACTCGAAAAACAACCCTAAAAACCCCTATTTTCCACCTGCAAAAGTTAGGTATGGTTGGGGGACCAAAGATGAGATGATGAATCTGATTTTTGAATATCTTTTATATGAACCAGGTGATGAGTATCTGGATTTTTATGCATCGGAACATTAAATTTATATCATGAAAAAACTAATTTTTATTATTTGGTGCTTTATTCCTTTTATGATGTTTTCTCAAGAGGAGTTGTATCAAACGACGCGGGATGAATTTAATTATGGTGAATTCAGACCTAATAATTCAGCAGCCATTTATGGTATAGCAGAAAAGCCGGGAAAATTAATGGGCAATATATATTTAGATTCGATTTTCAGAAGTTCAGCGGTGGTATTTTTTAAGGAAATAGTTAAACGATATGATCCAAACGCATCTGATTCCATATCAGGCTACAAACTACGAATTAACTTACTTGAAAAATTAGTGGAGTTTAAAATGAATGGGGGTATTAAGGGAATTGATAATAAGGCTATAAAAAAAATTCAAACCCTCGATCCGGCAGGCAATATCCTTAAAACTTATATCAACGGCAAATCTCTCGGTATTGATTCCTTAGGTGAAGATCACTTTTATGATTTAGTTTATGATGGTCTTTTTGTCAAGGTAGTATCTCTTTCTGTTCTTAAAAAAAAGGAACCTACGTATCACGTTGCCTTATCTATTGGAGACAAAAATGCTTATTACTACTTAAAAACAACCTATTTTGCCAAAATTGAGCATGGTAACTGGAAGGAAATACAGAATAATAAGAATGCCTGGATAGATTTAACTGGCTCGAGGGCAAAATGGATGTCAAGCTATCTGAAACAACATCAGGCTGACTTAAAAAAAGAAACAGATTTAAAACAATTTCTTCATCATTTTGAGGAAGTAATGACAGAAGATTAAAAAATAAACTTGACTGTATTCGTTTTTATTTGTAAATTATAGACTCATTCATTCTCTTAGTATGATAGACGGGCAAGACACCTACGCAGCAATGTTTCTAAACTATCTTGAAAGAGAAAGAAGAGTTCCTTTAGAAACTTTAAGAGGGTATGGTGATGACGTAGATTATTTCAAAGCATTTTTAGACCGTCAAACGGTAGAATATAGCTGGACTTCGGTTGATACTGAAATAATAAGAGCCTGGGTAGTATCGATGGCGGACAAAGGTAATAAACCTTCTGTAATCAGAAGAAGAATAGCTGGTATCAGAGCTTTCTTTAGATTTCTGCATCGAATTGGAAAAGTGGCTGTGAACCCGGCGCTCCGTTTACCATTACCCAAAGTTCCCAAAAGGCTTCCACGGTTTATATCTGTCGAAGGGATGGAAAAACTAGAGTCAGGGCATTTATTTCCGTCTGATTTTAGTGGACACCGGGATCGGTTGATACTGGAATTGTTATACGGAACTGGAATGAGAAGAGCGGAGGTAGCTAACCTTAAAGAATCTGATATTCAATGGGATAGAAAAGAAATTAACGTGTTGGGTAAAGGAGGAAAAAGTAGGGTAATTCCTGTGGTCAGTTCGTTATACAGTTTGTTAACAAGTTACAGAGAAGAGAGAAACACCTTATTTGATAAAGGAGCAGGTACATTTTTTGTAACTGATAAAGGTAGAGATATTTACACGCGATTTGTTTATTCTGTGAGCATTAGGTACTTAGGTATGGTAACGAGTATAGAGAACAAAGGGCCTCATTTGTTGCGACATACTTTTGCTACTCATTTAATGAGTAATGGAGCAGATATTCAAGCAGTAAAAGCACTTTTAGGGCATTCTAGTCTGGCTGCCACCCAGGTATATATGCATAACTCTGCAGAACGTTTAAAAAAAATATATAATCAGGCACATCCCAAAGCACAGCGTAAAAGGCCGGATGATAACGGCTAGACAAAAATCTCTTTATTCATTTTTTAAAAAAATCACTATGAGCATTGACATGCAGGCGGTTTCCTTTCGGGCGGACCAAAAATTAAAGTTGTTCATTGAGAATCGTGTTGAGAAATTGAATCTTTTTTTTGGCAGAATTATTCGAACTCAAGTTTTGTTGAAACTTGAAAATTCCGGACAGGTAAAAGAAAAAGTTGTAGAGGTAAGTGTACATGTGCCTGGAGAAGTGTTTTTTGTGAAATCGAGTAAAATGTCATTTGAGGCTGCCACCGATAAAGCTATAGATTCTTTGAGACGTAAAATTGAGCGGTATAAAAGCCGTAGAAAATAAATTGATATTTTTTTTGAAATCCTTTGGATTAGTTACAAAGACTATTTATCTTTGCCTCGCTTTCGGGAAAAGCTTTAGAAGTAAAGTGTGAAAGTAAATAGTTAGCCAGCATAGCTCAGTTGGTAGAGCAGCTGATTTGTAATCAGCTGGTCGGGGGTTCGAGTCCCTCTGCTGGCTCTTATAAATTTACTTTAAAGAAGTAAGTTCATTTGAAATTTTCTTCTTAAATGGAGAATTGGGGGTGCGCCGGAGCTGGAGAGCCGGGCCAGACTGTAAATCTGGTGACTATGTCTGAATAGGTTCGATTCCTATCACCCCCACAATTTAAATGTATCATTTTTGTTACATTTATTTTGTGTTAAGCGGGTGTAGCTCAGTTGGTAGAGCATCAGCCTTCCAAGCTGAGGGTCGAGGGTTCGAGTCTCTTCGCCCGCTCTTTATGTTTTATAACTCCGATAATAACAGCCGATGTAGCTCAGGGGTAGAGCACTTCCATGGTAAGGAAGGGGTCAGGGGTTCAATTCCCCTCATTGGCTCTAGTATTCTGGAGATTTTTCTTGTTTAATGATTAATATTTTAAAAATCAAAACTGATGGCTAAAGGTACATTCGAAAGGAATAAACCACACGTTAACATTGGTACTATCGGTCACGTAGATCATGGCAAAACAACCTTGACTGCCGCGATAAGTTATGTCCTTTCAAAAGATGGTCTCGCGGAAAAAAGGTCGTATGACTCAATCGATGCTGCTCCTGAAGAAAAGGAGCGTGGTATTACAATTAATACTGCTCACGTTGAGTATGAAACGGTTAATAGACACTACGCTCACGTAGATTGTCCTGGTCACGCGGATTATGTAAAAAACATGGTTACGGGTGCAGCTCAAATGGATGGAGCTATTATCGTCGTTGCAGCTACTGATGGACCTATGCCTCAAACGCGGGAACATATTCTTCTTGCCCGTCAGGTAGGTGTGCCAAAATTAGTTGTTTTCATGAATAAGGTGGACATCGTTGAAGACCCTGAGATGCTTGAATTAGTTGAAATGGAAGTTCGTGAATTACTTGATACCTATGGTTTCGATGGTGATAGCGCTTCTGTAATTCAAGGTTCTGCATTGAAGGCTTTGGAAGATGATCCTTATTATGTTGGCAAAATCAAGGAATTGATGGATGCCGTTGATAATGATATTCCAAATCCAGTGCGTCTTACTGATAAGCCTTTCTTAATGCCTATTGAAGATGTATTTTCTATCACAGGTCGTGGCACAGTAGCTACTGGTCGTATCGAAAGAGGTGTTATCAACGTTGGTAATCCTGTTGAGATAGTAGGTATGATGGACAAGGAGGATAAAGCTTTAACTTCAGTTTGTACTGGTGTTGAGATGTTCCGCAAATTATTAGATAGAGGTGAAGCAGGTGACAATGCCGGTTTATTATTAAGAGGTATTGAAAAATCTCAGATCCGTCGTGGAATGGTTATCTGTGCTCCTGGGTCAGTTAAGCCGCATATCCGTTTCAAATGTGAGACTTATGTATTAAGTAAAGACGAAGGTGGTCGTCACACACCATTCTTTAACGGTTACCGCCCACAGTTTTACTTCCGTACAACAGACGTTACTGGTGATGTTAAATTGCCAGAAAACGTTGAGATGGTAATGCCAGGTGATAACGTATCTTTAGAAGTTACTTTACTTAACCCAATCGCAATGGAAAAAGGATTACGTTTCGCTATCCGTGAAGGTGGTCGTACCGTTGGTGCAGGTCAGGTTACTGAGATATTAGAATAAATTCCTTTTTAGGAAATTAATAATAGTTAGGTTTCAGAAATGAAACCTAACTCTTGTTTTACGGGCGTAGCTCAACTGGTAGAGCGACGGTCTCCAAAACCGTAGGCTGGGGGTTCAAGTCCTCCCGCCCGTGCTGCTTAAAATAATATTATTATGGAATCATTGAAACTATATCTGAGAGAAAGTTACGACGAACTTGTTAATAAAGTTACGTGGCCTTCTTGGGTAAGCCTTCAGGAAAATGCTATTCTTGTGGTAGTAGCTAGCCTCTTGTTGGCTCTTATCGTTTTTGTAATGGATGTTTTTTCGAGTACCTTACTTGATTTGATTTACGGGCTCTAATTATCGTTATCCAATACACTGTTAAATGTCCGAAGAAAAAAGGTGGTATTCTCTCCGCGTGATAAGTGGAAAAGAACGAAAAATAAAGGAGCGTCTGGATACAGAAATTCAGCGTAATGATTGGTCTGGTTTTATTTTTCAAGTGGTTGTTCCTCTCGAAAAAGTTTATAAAATTAGAAATGGAAAAAAAGTAGTCTCGGAGAGGAATATTCTCCCTGGCTACATTCTTATTGAAGCTACAGAAGGTAAACTTTCAGGCGATATAGTTACCAATGTACAAAATCTTCAAAACGTTATTCACTTTCTTGGTAAAAATACACCTATTCCTATGCGGGAAGCTGAGGCTAATAGATTGCTCGGAAAGGTAGATGAATCTCAAGAATCTGCAGAGGCACTTATTGAGCCGTTCATAGTAGGGGAAACAATTAAAATTGTTGACGGCCCTTTCACTGAGTTCGTTGGTGATATTCAAGAGATAAACGAAGATAAGAAGAAGCTTAAAGTTATTGTCAAAATATTTGGCAGAGGAACTGAAGTTGAGTTGAATTTCATGCAGGTTGAAAAAACCAGTTGATTTTTTTATATAAGTTCTAAGTATTCAATTTTGTTCTTCCTGGTGTGAGCCTCGAAGACGCTTCCAAAAGGGGATATGAGGTTCTAAAAATGTAGTGATATGGCAAAGGAAATAGGATTTTTAATTAAATTACAGGTAAAAGGTGGGCAAGCTAATCCAGCGCCTCCTATCGGTCCTGCCTTAGGTTCTAAGGGTGTAAATATTATGGAGTTTTGCAAGCGCTTCAATGCTGCAACACAAGATAAAATGGGACAAATTCTTCCAACCGTTATCTCGGTTTACAAAGACAAGTCTTTTGATTTTATCATCAAAACACCACCTGTGGCCATTCAATTGATTGAAGCAACCAAAGCGAAGAAGGGATCTGCCCAACCAAATAGAAATAAAATTGGTTCCGTTTCATGGGATCAAATAAAAACTATTGCGGAAATCAAGATGCCTGATTTAAATTGCTTTGAGATTCATTCTGCCATGAAAATGGTTGCTGGTACTGCCAGAAGTATGGGTATTACCGTAAGTGGCGATGCTCCTTGGTCCACAGTGGAAAATTAATTTTTAATGTAGGGAGTTTATGCCTCAGGGTATAAATGATATTACCTCAAAATTATTCTTTATGACTAAAATAGGAAAAAAAAGAGCCTTGGTCGATGCGAAGGTAAATCGTGAAAAGTTGTACACACTTGACGAAGCATTCGTCTTAGTGAAGGAAGTTAACACAACTAAATTCGATGCTTCCGTTGATATTCATGCTCGATTGGGTGTTGATCCCAGGAAACCAGATCAATCTTTGCGTGGTACAGTAAGTTTGCCACATGGAACTGGTAAGACTAAAAAAGTAGCTGTTTTTTGTACCCCTGATAAGGTTCAGGAAGCGCTTGATGCTGGCGCTGACTATGCAGGATTGGAGGAACTTATCCAAAAAGTAATGGGTGGTTGGACCGATGTTGATGTGGTTATAGCAACACCTCAGGTAATGGCTCAGGTTGGTCGCTTAGGTAGAATATTAGGTCCAAGAAACCTTATGCCTAACCCTAAAACTGGTACTGTTACCATGAATGTAGGGGAAGCAGTAGCTGATGTTAAATCAGGTAAGATTTCCTTTAGGGTAGATAAATATGGTATTATTCACGCATCTATAGGCAGAGTATCTTTTACCGCCGATAAGTTGACAGAAAATGCCAATGAGCTTCTTTCTACCTTACTTCGTATGAAGCCTTCAAGCGCAAAAGGTATCTACATGAAATCAATCACAGTAGCGAGTACGATGAGCCCAGGTATTAAGGTTGACCCTAAAGTCGTTCGCTAATCATTAAAGTTAATCGGAAATGACCAAACAGGAAAAAACAGCGGTAATTGAAGAATTAAAAGGCGTATTTGCTAATTTAGATTTTTTCTACATTACAGATGCTTCTACTTTATCCGTTGAAAAAATTAATAAGTTCAGAAGATTGTGTTTTGAGAAGGGAGTTCAAATGAGGGTTATTAAGAATACCCTCATCCGCAAAGCACTTGAATCTGCTGCCTCAGAAAAGAACTATGAGGCAATCTTTGGTGAATTAAAAGGACCTACAGCAGTATTGTATGCTGAAGGCGCTGCAAATATTCCAGCCAAAGTTTTAAAGGAATTTCGTGCCGGGAACGATAGACCACTTCTAAAAGCTGCCTATATTGATACTGCCGTATTTATCGGTGATGATCAATTGGATGCGTTAACTAAGCTAAAGTCGAAAGAACAGTTGCTTGGTGAAGTTATCGGTCTGTTACAGTCACCAGCAAGAAATGTTATCAGTGCTCTTCAATCTGGCGGTCAAACGATTGCCGGTTTGGTGAAAACACTGCAGGAGCGCGCTTAATTCTGCGCATTCCCCCTAGGTTAGGCTTCCAAGCTAACCCGCACATAAAATTATTATTTAATCTTAAAACGAAACACAATGGCGGATTTGAAAGCTTTTGCGGAACAGCTTGTCAATCTGACGGTTAAAGAAGTCAATGAACTTGCTGCTATTTTAAAGGATGAATATGGTATAGAACCAGCAGCTGCTGCTGTAGCTATGGCCGCTCCTTCAGGTGGTGATTCAGGTGCTTCTGCTCCTGCAGAGCAAACTTCTTTTGACGTTATTTTAGCTTCCAGCGGAGCTGCGAAACTACAAGTAGTTAAAGAAGTTAAGACTTTACTTAATTTAGGATTAAAAGAAGCGAAAGACCTTGTCGACGCTGCTCCATCTCCTTTAAAATCAGGTGTTTCTAAAGAAGAAGCGGCTGATCTGAAAGAAAAACTTGAGGCCGCTGGTGCTCAAGTTGAAATTAAGTAATTATTTGCTCATTTGCGAATTTATTATGATCCAGACTTACAGTCTTGGCAATTAATGCGAAAGTGTCTTTGTGGCTTAGCGATGGTTTATATCGCTAAGCCTCTAGGCATTTTTATGTAAAGGAAGTGTTTTACTGTTGATGGCCGTTTTAAACTTTATTGTCTCGAATTACATTTTATCTCGTGTTGATCTAATGTTTCGTTCTTACCGAAAAATATTTTGTGCCGATGATATCCAATGGAAATGAACTCGCCCTCGAGTCAAAAAGAATAAGTTTCGGGAAAACTAAATTTCCCGCTGAGTATCCTGACTTTCTGGAGATTCAGTTAAAATCTTTTCAGGAGTTTTTTCAATTAGAAACTACGCCGGAAAATAGAATGAATGAAGGTCTTTATAAGGTCTTTAAAGAAAATTTTCCTATTTCTGACGCTAGGAGTATTTTCCAACTTGAATTCTTAGACTATTTCGTTGATCCGCCCCGCTATAGTATGGAAGAATGCGTTCAACGTGGTCTAACTTTTCATGTGCCTCTTAAGGCCAAATTGAAACTATCTTGTAATGATGTCGAACATGTTGATTTTCAAACGATAGTGCAAGATGTCTTTTTAGGTAATATTCCTTACATGACGCCTCGTGGTACCTTTGTTATCAATGGTGCTGAAAGGGTTGTTGTTTCACAGTTACATAGGTCTCCAGGTGTGTTTTTTGGCCAAAGTGTTCACCCCAATGGAACAAAAATTTACTCCGCAAGAGTTATTCCATTTAAGGGCGCCTGGATGGAGTTTGCTACTGATATCAATACCGTCATGTATGCATACATTGACAGAAAAAAGAAATTCCCCGTTACCACCCTGTTAAGGGCTATCGGTTTTGATTCTGATAAAGCTATTCTCGATATTTTTGACCTGGCTGATATTATTCCAGCTAATAGGGAAGAGTTACAAAAGTCAATCGGTCGTAAATTGGCTGCCAGAGTTTTGAGGTCATGGACCGAAGATTTCGTTGATGAGGATACAGGTGAAGTGGTAACCATTGAAAGAAATGAAATTATTCTGGAAAGAGATTCTCTTCTGGATGATGATAATATAGATTTAATTTTGGAAGCTGCCTGTGATGTTGTCATTCTTCAGAAAGAAGACATCGACCAGGATTATTCTATTATATATAATACCTTGCAGAAAGATCCGACATCTTCTGAAATGGAGGCGGTTCAGTATATTTACAGACAACTTAGGGGTACTGATCCTCCCGATGAGGAAACAGCCCGTGGAATCATCGATAAGTTGTTCTTTTCAGACAAAAGATACAATCTCGGTGAAGTAGGCAGGTATAAAATTAACCGCAAACTTAATCTTAATGGCAGCTATGAAAGTCTGGTCCTTTCAAAGGAAGATATCATAAACATTGTTAAGTATTTAGTTAGCTTAATGAACCAGAAAGCTGAAATCGATGATATAGATCATTTGAGTAACAGAAGGGTTCGAAATGTAGGTGAACAATTATACGCTCAGTTTGGTGTTGGTTTAGCTCGTATGGCTCGTACGATTAGAGAGCGTATGAATGTCAGAGATAATGAAGTGTTTACGCCTATTGATCTTATTAATGCGCGGACGCTTTCTTCTGTTATTAATTCTTTCTTCGGAACCAGTCAGCTTTCTCAGTTCTTAGATCAGACCAATCCTCTCTCTGAAATAACACATAAAAGAAGAATTTCGGCGCTGGGACCTGGTGGTCTGTCTCGTGAAAGAGCAGGTTTTGAGGTTCGTGATGTGCATTATTCTCATTATGGCAGATTATGTACCATCGAAACCCCAGAAGGTCCAAATATTGGCTTGATTTCTACTTTATGCGTTCATGCAAAGGTCAATAAAATGGGCTTTCTTGAGACTCCTTACCGTGAAGTAGTAGATGGTAAGTTGAAAATTGAAGATCATCCTATTTATTTGTCAGCCGAGGGTGAAGATCTTAAACGTATCGCCCAGGCTAATGCCCGTGTCGATAATTCGGGAGCATTTACAAGGGATAGAATAAAATGTAGGGAACAAGGAGAATTTCCTGTGCTTACACCTTCTGAAATTGAATTTATGGACGTTGCACCAAACCAAATAGTTGGTGTCTCCGCTTCAATGATTCCTTTTCTTGAGAATGATGATGCTAACCGTGCCTTGATGGGTTCTAACATGCAAAGACAAGCGGTTCCTTTAGTTCGTCCAAGTTCTCCCATTGTTGGTACAGGATTGGAAGGTAAGGTAGCCAGAGATTCCCGTATGCTTATCAATGCAGAAGGGGATGGTGAAGTAGAATACGTAGATGCTGTTGAAGTGAAAGTTAGATATGATCGTTCCGATGATGATCAGTTGGTTTCATTTGAAGATAGTCTGAAGTCTTATAAATTAACTAAGTTCCTTCGTACAAATCAAGGTACTTGTATCAATCTTAGACCTATTGTCAGAAAAGGTGACAGGGTAACAAAAGGTCAGATTTTATGTGACGGTTATGCTACTGAAAAGGGAGAACTAGCTCTTGGTCAGAATCTTAAAGTGGCATTCATGCCCTGGAAAGGTTATAACTTCGAAGACGCCATTGTTATTTCTGAGAAGGTCGTTAGGGAAGATATCTTTACTTCTTTACATATCGAGCACTTTGAACTAGAGGTTAGAGATACTAAACTTGGTGAGGAGGAATTAACAAATGATATACCGAACGTTAGTGAAGAAACAACAAGGGATCTGGATGAGCATGGTGTCATTCGCGTAGGTGCCTGGGTTAAAGAAGGGGATATTCTCATCGGTAAGATTACACCAAAAGGTGAATCTGATCCTACCCCTGAAGAAAAACTGTTGCGTGCCATTTTTGGAGATAAAGCAGGCGATGTAAAAGATGCTTCTTTAAAAGCGCCTCCATCAACGAATGGAGTTATTATAGATAAGCAGTTGTTCGCCCGAGCTAAAAAAGATAAAGTTCAGAAATCATCTGAAAAAGATATGCTTTCTAAGCTTGAAGATGAGCACAAAATTATCCTGAACGAACTTATTACCAGGTTGGTTGATAAATTACTTCAATTGGTGAAAAGTAAGCAGTGTAAAGGAGTTCGCAGTGTTTACAATGATATACTTATTCCTTCAGGTAGTAAATTCAGCCAACAGGTACTTAGAAATATCGATTATGCTTCGGTTGATTATTCGAATTGGACGGATGATTCCTCAATTAATAACTTGATTGCTAGACTTTTACATAATTATAGCATTAAAGTAAATGAGGAAGTAGGTCGTTTCAAAAGAGAAAAGTTCAATATTAGTATCGGTGATGAACTACCAGCAGGCGTTCTTAAGTTGGCTAAAGTTTATATGGCCAAAAAACGTAAACTGAAAGTTGGTGATAAACTCGCAGGAAGACACGGAAATAAGGGTATTGTATCTAAGATTGTAAGGATGGAAGACATGCCGTTCTTAGAAGACGGTACTGCTGTTGATGTCGTTCTTAATCCACTGGGTGTGCCTTCTCGTATGAATTTAGGTCAAATTTTTGAAACAGTTCTGGGTTGGGCAGGTGAAAAAATGGGCGTTAAATTCTCTACTCCTATCTTCGACGGTGCAAGTAAAGAAGAAATTGATGGGTTTATTCAAAAAGCTGGTTTACCTAGCTTAGGTCAAACTTATCTTTATGATGGTGAAACCGGTGAAAGATTCCACCAGCAGGCTACCGTGGGTGTCATCTATATGCTCAAATTATCACACATGGTTGATGATAAAATGCACGCGCGTTCTATCGGACCCTATTCTCTTATCACACAGCAACCTCTTGGCGGTAAAGCTCAGTTCGGTGGTCAAAGATTTGGTGAAATGGAGGTGTGGGCACTCGAAGCATTTGGTGCAGCAAATATCCTTCAGGAGTTACTTACTATTAAATCCGATGATATTAACGGTCGTGCTAAAGCTTATGAAGCTATTGTTAAAGGTGATAACCTTCCAGAACCAAATATTCCTGAATCGTTTAACGTACTGATTCACGAATTACGTGGTTTAGCCCTTGATATCAAATTTGAATAACGAGATCTCTCCGGAGATTAAATTGCTATAATTATGTCTTTTAAGAAGAAAAATCAGATTCAGCAGCAAGAGTTCGAGAGTATTACTATCAGTCTCGCTTCACCAGATGATATCCTGGAGCGTTCATTTGGTGAGGTACTCAAACCGGAAACGATTAACTACAGAAGTTATAAACCGGAAAGAGATGGTCTGTTCTGCGAGCGTATTTTTGGGCCTGTGAAGGACTATGAGTGCTATTGCGGTAAATATAAAAGAATTCGTTACAAAGGAATTGTTTGTGATAGATGTGGTGTTGAAGTTACTGAGAAAAAGGTGCGTAGAGAAAGGATGGGCCATATAAAACTGGTTGTACCAGTAGTACATATATGGTTTTTTAAATCTTTACCAAATAAAATTGGATACTTACTCGGTCTTTCTTCTAAAAAACTAGAGACGATTGTTTATTACGAACGTTATATTGTTATTCAACCTGGTATTGCTGAATCAGAAAAAATTAAGTTACACGAACTTTTGACTGAGGAAGAGTACTTGGAAATCATGGACAATATTCCACATGAGAATAGTCAATTAGAGGATAATGATCCAAATAAGTTTGTGGCTAAAATGGGTGCAGAAGCCATAAAGGATATGTTAAATCGTCTTAAATTGGACGAGTTATCCTACGAACTTCGTAACCAGGCGGCAAACGAAACTTCCCAGCAACGTAAATCGGAAGCACTTAAACGCCTTCGTGTTGTAGAGGCTTTCCGTCAGGGAATGACGCACATGGAGAATAGACCCGAGTGGACTATCATTCAATATTTACCTGTTATTCCACCAGAATTACGCCCGCTTGTTCCTCTTGATGGCGGTCGTTTCGCGTCTTCTGACCTTAATGATCTTTACCGTAGAGTAATTATCAGGAATAATCGTTTAAAAAGATTGTTGGAAATAAAGGCGCCGGAAGTTATTTTAAGAAATGAAAAGAGGATGCTACAGGAGGCAGTCGATTCATTATTTGATAACTCAAGGAAGTCAAATGCCGTTAAAGCTGAAGGTGGCCGTCCATTAAAATCTTTAAGTGATATTCTTAAAGGTAAACAAGGTCGTTTCCGTCAAAATTTATTAGGTAAAAGGGTAGATTATTCCGGTCGTTCTGTAATCGTGGTAGGACCAACGCTCAAATTGCATGAGTGTGGTATCCCTAAAGCTATGGCGGCTGAATTATTCAAGCCCTTTGTTATTCGTAAGTTAATAGAAAGGGGTATAGTAAAAACAGTTAAATCTGCTAAGAAATTGGTAGATAGAAAAGACCCGGTTATTTGGGAAATTCTTGAAAATATCCTTAAAGGTCACCCGGTTTTACTTAACCGTGCCCCAACTCTTCACCGTCTTTCTATTCAGTCGTTCCAACCCCGTTTAATCGAAGGTAAGGCCATCCAGCTGCATCCCTTAGTTTGTGGTTCGTTCAACGCTGACTTTGACGGTGATCAGATGGCTGTGCACGTGCCATTAAGTCATGCTTCTATTTTAGAAGCTCAAATGTTGATGCTTTCGTCACATAATATGTTGAATCCACAAAACGGAACACCAGTAACTTTGCCTTCACAGGACATGGTACTTGGTTTATATTATATAACGAAAGAAAGAAAATCAACCCCTGAAATCAAGGTTAAAGGGGAAGGTATGAAGTTTTACTCTGCTGAAGAAGTCATTATTGCACTAAATGAAGGTGTTATTGATCTTCATGCAGCCATTAAAGTTAGGGTAAAAACAGAAATGCCAAATGGCGAATGGCTCTACAAACTCATTGATACAACCACAGGTAGAGTTATCTTTAATCAACATGTTCCAGAAGGTGTACCTTTTGTGAATGACCTGATGACTAAGAAAAATATCAAAAAGGTTATTAGTGATGTAATCGAAAGAACTAATCTTGCGATTACAGCTGGTTTCCTCGATGATGTTAAGGATATGGGTTTCACCTGGGCGTTCAAAGGTGGTTTGTCCTTTAACTTAGGTGATTTGATTAATCCTACAATTAAGGAAGATACCCTTGCTGAAGCTCAGGAAGAGGTTGATGAAGTTTGGGAAAATTACAATATGGGGCTTATTACAAATAATGAGCGCTACAACCAAATTATTGATAAATGGACCTACGCGGATAATAAAATTACAGAGGCTTTAATGCGCGAACTTGCCTCTCATAAACAAGGTTTCAACTCTGTATTCATGATGCTTGACTCCGGAGCAAGGGGTTCTAAACAGCAGATTAAACAGCTTTGTGGTCTTAGAGGGCTTATGGCAAAACCAAGGAAATCAGGTGATACCGGTGGTGCCGTTATCGAGAATCCAATTCTCGCCAATTTCGTTGACGGTCTGTCGGTTTTAGAGTATTTCATCTCTACTCACGGTGCCAGAAAAGGTTTGGCTGATACGGCGCTTAAAACAGCCGATGCAGGTTACCTTACCAGACGTTTGGTTGACGTTTCACAAGATGTAATTATTTCTGAAGTTGATTGTGCTACCCTAAGAGGGATAGAAACGTCGGCGCTAAAAGATAATGAAAAAGTTATTGAGCAGCTTTCATCACGTATTGAAGGTCGCTATACGCTGTATGATATCACATTGCCAGGCTCAGACGAGATACTCCTGCATGCTGGTGATTATATAGATGCCAGAATGGCTATTCATATTGAAAAAATTGCTATAGATTCTATTACCATTCGTTCAGTATTGACTTGTGAGTCCAAAAAAGGCGTTTGTGCCAAATGTTATGGTAAAAATCTTGCTTCTGGTAGAATCACTGAAAATGGAGATGCAGTAGGCATTATTGCGGCTCAGTCTATCGGTGAACCAGGTACGCAGCTTACCTTACGTACTTTCCACGTAGGTGGTGTGGCTTCTTTGTCAAAAACAGAATCGGAAATAGTTTCCCGTTTTAACGCTAAAGTTGAATACGATGGCATTAAAACAACAGAGGCTACAGATGGATCAAAAAATACCATCGTCCTATCCAGAACAGGTGAATTAAGATTACATGATATTGAAACAAATAAATTATTCGTTTCTCTTCATATTCCTTATGGTTCAAATCTATATTTCAAGGATGGGGAAAAGGTGGCAAAAGGTCAAACCATTTGTGATTGGGATCCTTTCAACGCTGTCATCATTTCTGAGTTTTCTGGTATTGTTCAATTCGATTCTATTGAAGAAGGCGTAACTTACCGTCTTGAAAGAGATGATCAAACGGGCTACTCCGAAAAGGTAATCATTGAATCAAAAAATAAAAAGAAAATTCCTTATATAACTATCTCTTCTAAAGATGGTGAGGTGCTCAAAAACTATTCTCTGCCAGTAGGTTCTTACCTTTCTGTGGAAGATAACAGTTCTGTAGTTGCAGGGGATAAGGTGGCCAAAATTCCGAGGAGTTTAGGGAAAATCCAGGATATTACAGGTGGTTTACCTAGGGTAACTGAATTGTTTGAAGCAAGAAATCCTTCAAATCCTGCCGTGGTGTCTGAAATTGACGGTGTAGTCACTTTCGGTAAAATCAAAAGAGGAAATAGAGAAATTATTGTAACCTCAAGGGATGACCAAAATCATAAATATTTAATTGGACTTTCAAAACACGTTTTAGTTCAAGATGGTGATTTTGTTAGAGCTGGAACGCCTCTTTCTGATGGCGCTATTGCTCCAAGAGATATTTTAAATATTAAAGGTCCTTTCGCAGTGCAACAATATTTAGTGAACGGGGTACAAGAGGTTTATCGATCTCAGGGTATTACCATCAATAATAAGCACATTGAGGTTATAGTAAGACAGATGATGCGCAGATTCCTTATTGAGGATTCTGGTGATACTACTTTCCTTGAGGGAGAAACCGTAGAAAGAGGTGAATTTATCGAACAAAATGATATTATTTTCGATAAAAAATTCATCACCGATCCAGGGGAATCTAATAAGCTTAAAGCAGGCCAACTTGTTTCTTTAAGACAAATCAGAGAGGAAAATTCTTTCCTAAAAAGGAATGACCGTAAATTAGTAGCCTTCCGTGATGCTGTACCCGCAACTGCCAGTCCGCAGTTAATGGGTATCACTAAAGCGTCATTAGGTACTAATAGCTGGATTTCAGCAGCTTCCTTCCAGGAAACAACCAAAGTTTTAAGTACCGCAGCCATAGCAGCTCAAAAAGATGATTTGAGCGGTCTTAAAGAAAACGTAATTGTTGGAAAGAGAATTCCTGCAGGAACGGGCGCCAGAGAATTTGAACAAATTATAGTTGCTCATAAAGATAAAAGTTCTGACTTGGTAACGCAGGCACAGTTTATTGACATGGAATAACTAATGTTGAGTTTTCTATTTTAATTTATTATATTGGCAAACCGGGATGTATTTATTTCCCGGTTTGCTATTTTTATACATCGCTATGTTCGTTCCTTATCCTTTTAATTATAATTATGAATGAATACCTGATTGATTTATTTAGACAAATAGAACTTCCAGTCAGGAATCCTGTACTCATATTATCCTTGTTATTTTTTGTTATCCTTTTAGTTCCCTTACTTTTTAGAAGATTTCATATACCAGGTATTCTCGGTCTTATTCTATCCGGTGTACTTATTGGTCCAAATGGACTTAACATATTAGAGAAATCAGAAGCTATAAATCTTTTTTCTACTATTGGTTTGTTATATATTATGTTTATGGCGGGTCTTGAACTCGACACGAATGAATTCAATAAGTATAAATACAAAAGTTTACTTTTCGGTCTGTTTACTTTTGCGATTCCGTTACTTGTAGGTTTTCCGATTTGCTTCTACCTCCTTAAATTTGATTTTCAAGCGAGTTTCCTTGTGGCAAGTATGTTCTCAACCCACACCTTGATTTCATATCCCATTGTTAGCCGTTGGGGTATAGTATCACAGCAGGCTGTTGCCATTACTGTTGGAGGTACCATCTTAACAGATACTGCTGTATTAATTATGTTAGCTGTTATATTAAAAACTAACAGCGAGGGTGTTAACAATGCTTTTTGGCTACAACTCACGGTTTCTTTATTTCTTTTTTCAGTCGTTATGTTTAAAGTTATTCCACCTGTTTCCAGGTGGTTTTTTAGAAAAGTTGAAAGTGAAAAGCACTCTCATTATATTTTTGTCCTTTCTGTGATTTTTTTCGCCGCTTTCTTGTCAGAAATAGCTGGGGTAGAACCAATTATAGGTGCCTTTATGGCTGGATTGGCCTTAAATTCCTTAATCTCCCATACCTCGGCCTTATTCAATAGAATTGAGTTTATTGGTAACGCCTTATTTATTCCGTTCTTTTTAATTAGCGTGGGGATGCTGGTCGATTTATCCGTTCTTTTCAATGGTAAACATGCTGTAATTATTGCTATTGTTTTAACGTCGGTCGCTTTGCTGGTGAAATGGTTAGCCGCCTGGCTTACCCAAATAGTTTTTTCCTTTCAAGGTGTTCATCGACGATTAATTTTTGGATTGAGTAGTTCTCATGCTGCGGCTACTCTTGCTATTATTTTAGTTGGCTTTGAAGCTGGGATTCTAGATGAAAATACCTTGAATGCAACCATTATACTAATTCTATTTACTTGCGTAATTTCTTCTATAGTAACAGAACGAGCTGCCAGAGAATTACTTCTTAAAGAAGGATTAATTGATAATAATTTAAACCGTATTGATCAAAATGATGTGCCTGAAAAATACTTGCTGCCTATTTCGAATCAATGGAGTTTGGATAGATTTTTAGAACTGTCGGTTATCTTTAGAAAAAATGTTAAACAAGTACCCCTCCATGTTTTACAGGTAGTTCCCGCAGATTACCCTGAAAATGAATTGGTTATTGAGGATAGTTTTACCCGTAGTTTACGTAAAACAGCCTCAGAACTTGATACAAAAATTGTTTTCCAGCGTGAACCTGACTTTCACATTGCGAGTGGTATTACCAGGGTAGCTAATCAGATAAATGCGAATTATATTCTTTTGGGTTGGCCTCAAAAATCAGGCTTATTAGACAGAGTTTTTGGAGAAATACTGGATAATATTTTAGATACTGCACCCCAACACATACTTGTATGCAGATTACAACTCCCGCTGGTTGCGCACCAAAAGTTAATCATTGGATTGCCTCCTTTAGCGTTTACAGAGCCAGGTTTTACCGATTGCTTTAAAAAATGGATGCAATTATCGTTGGAACTGCACATGGATGTCATCATTTTTTGTTCGGAAGAAACTAAAGGGTATATTAAAAAATTGAACTCAAAAAATTATAATTTTAGAAACTGGAAATTCAGAGTGACTGATTTAAATCAAAACTGGTTTAAAAGTATTGATAACTATAAAATTAATAAAGCCGATTTGTTAGTGTTCATGCCTGGAAGACCAGCAAGCGCATCATTTTTAATGGAGCAAAATGAAATTCCATCCTATATTGAGCAACGCTTTCCAGATAATAGCGTTATTTTATTTTATTCCGGAGCGGCTATTTGACCTACTGGATTCAAGTCCTGTATAACCTCTCCGGAATAAATAATAAAAGTCATTATTCAAAAATATTTTTCCTAACTTCGGCACGATTTATTAGACTATTTTTTGTTATTTAGATTATAAATGTGTTATAATTTTTGTGATACCCAAACGGGTATCGCAAGACTAAAAAATTTGTTGTTTTTAGCAAAGCTAGTGGTAAACTTTAAATTGCAAGGCATTGATTTAATTGCTGAAAATATGCTGACATCGTTGAAACAATCACAAAACTTAAAATAAAACTGCCTTTACAAATCAAATCTATTTATCACATTTTACTTTTAACCAACCAACTCAAACTACCTTACAACGAAAAATACTGGCAAAGCATCGAGAAAATTTAAAATGGGCATCGCAATGGCGAAGTCAGGATAAAAACAGTCATTATTCAAACATATTTTTTGCGTCAATCAAAACTTTTTCAAGTCCGGCGATATTTTTTCCGCCTGCAGTAGCAAAAAAGGGCTGTCCACCGCCGCCGCCATCAATATTTTTGGCCAATGTTCTGACAATATTGCCCGCATTCAATTCTTTATCGTTGCAGATTGATTTACTAATTGAGACAAGAATTTGAGGCTTTTCCTGAATAGTAGCAGTTAAAACAAGGATCACTTTTTCAAGGGTATTATCAATCTGGAGGGCCAATTCTTTTAATAACGAGGCATCATTTAGTTCTACATTCTGGATGATAAGCGAATAATTTTCTTTTTTATCAGCACTTAATATGAGTTGCTCCCGCAGATGGACAACCTCTAATTGTTGAAATTTCTCAAGTAACTTTTTTTGAGCTTTTCCTTCATCTTGTAACTGATGAATAGCCTTAGCCGGTGATGGATTTCCTTTAAAAATTTGACGGATGTCTTCTAATTCATTCAATTCCTGTTGAATAAACTTTAAGGCTTCAAATCCGCAAACGGCTTCAATACGCCTGATTCCTGCGGCAATGGCACTTTCAGAAACAATCTTAAATAAGCCTATTTCACCTGTTGAAGAAACATGAGTTCCGCCACAAAGCTCCACCGAATAGTCTTTATCAAAAGTTATAATTCTTACGGATTCACCATATTTCTCTCCAAAGAGCATCATAGCACCTGATTCCTTTGCTTCGGCCATGGGAACATTTCTTTTTTCATCGAGAGCAATATTAGCCTGAATTTTTTCATTTACTAACTTTTCAATCGCTAATATTTCCTCATCACTCACTTTTTGAAAATGTGAGAAGTCGAACCTTAATTTTAACTCATCAACATCCTGACCTTTCTGAAGCGCGTGTTTTCCTATGATATTGTGAAAAGCTGCGTGCATAAGGTGGGCAGCAGTATGGTTTTTTGAAATGGCTATTCTTCTGTTTTTATTTATCAATCCACGAACGATTGCAGCGGGATTATCAGGTAATTGATCGACAATATGAAGAATAAGATCATTTTCTTTTTGGGTATCAATTACTTGAATAGGCTGTTCTCCGATAAACAATAAACCCTGATCTCCTGCTTGCCCGCCACTTTGACCATAAAAAGGCGATTTATCAAGAACAATTTGATGTTGTAAGACTTTTTTTATCGAAACAGATCTGTATTTTATAATTTTTGCATCATGGACTTCATTTTCTGTGTAACCAGTAAACTCAACAGGTTGGTCGGGAAGTAAGTTAACCCAGTCGCCAACTTCTTTTTGAGCATCGGCACGAGATCTGGATTTTTGTTCCAATAAGGCGGCGTCGAAAGCCAATTCATCGATTTTCCAACCTTTTTCTTCGGCAATAAGACGAGTCAAATCAATGGGGAACCCAAAAGTATCGTATAGTTCAAAGGCATCCACACCTGAGATTACACGGTCATTAACATTAA
>Ga0247831_1001873_pt1 | contig 36787 bp, 27 predicted proteins | sample LaCruzMarch2015__9_FD_192406 | JGI IMG/M metagenome (GOLD analysis project Ga0247831, IMG submission 192406) | Freshwater microbial communities from meromictic Lake La Cruz, Castile-La Mancha, Spain - LaCruzMarch2015_1m | ecosystem: Environmental > Aquatic > Freshwater > Lake | place: Spain...
TGAGCCGGAGTCTGGCGGGTGTGTGGGTCCGATCCCCCGGCTTACGCCGAGGGCTTTTATGGGAGCGGGATTGAACGCGCGGGGGATGCGTTACCACAAGACGCATACAAGCCCGGAGCGTGAGCGATTGTGTTGGATTCCAGGCTGGCGCGGCACGATCGCTCAGGCCGTCTTCAGCGACGCAAGCACACCATCGGCGGCCGCGATCGTGGCGGCGATGTCGGCATCGGTGTGCATGCTCGAAAAGAAGAGCGCCTCGTATTGGCTGCACGGCAGATAGACGCCACGGTCGATCATGCCCCAGAAAAATGCTGCGTAGCGGTCGGTGTCGCTCTGCGAGGCGGTCTGCCAGCCGGTCACCGGCACTGGCTGCGGCCCCCGCTGGAAAAACATCGTCATCATGCTGCCCACGCGGGCGACCCAGACCGGAAGGCCAGCCTTCGCCGCAGCGTCGCGGAAGCCTTCCTCCAGCAGTGCGCCGTGTCGCTCAAGCTGCGCATAGGGGGGCCGATCGCGGAGTTCCTCGAGCGTGGCCGTTCCGGCGGCGACCGCCACCGGATTGCCGGCGAGTGTGCCGGCCTGAAAGACCTTGCCAGCCGGCAGCACATGGTCCATCACGTCGCGGCGGCCTCCGTAGGCGCCCAGGGGGAGGCCACCGCCAACGATCTTGCCGAGCGTGGTGAGGTCGGGCGTGACGCCGAGGATCTGCTGCGCCCCGCCCAGCGAGAGCCGGAAGCCGGTCATCACCTCGTCGAAGACAAGCAGTGCACCGTGGGCCCGCGTCAGCCGCCGCGCGGCGTCGAGAAACTCCCGCGTCGGCACGACCAGCCCCATATTGCCGACCACCGGCTCCATCACGACGGCGGCGATCTGGTCGCCATGGGCCCGGAACACGGCCTCAAGCTGCTCAGGCTCGTTGTATTCGAGCACGATCGTGTCCTGCACCGTGCCGGCCGTCACGCCCGGGGAATTCGGCACGCCCAGCGTGGCAGCCGAGGAGCCCGCGGCCACGAGCAGGCTGTCGACGTGGCCGTGGTAGTTGCCGGCGAACTTGATCAGCTTGTCGCGGCCGGTGAAGCCCCGTGCCAGCCGCACGGCGCTCATCGCCGCCTCGGTGCCCGAGCTGACCATCCGCACCTTCTCGATGCTCGGCACCGCGTCGATGATCAGTTCGGCCAGGCGGCTCTCGGCCTCGGTCGGCGCGCCGTAGCTGGTGCCTGTCTCGAGCGACGTGGCAATGGCCGCCACCACTCGCGGATGGCGATGGCCGAGGATCATCGGGCCCCAGGAGCCGATGTAATCGAGGTAGGTGTTGCCATCGATGTCGGTCAGCCACTGTCCCTGGGCGCGGGCGAAGAAGATCGGCTCGCCGCCGACCCCGCCGAAGGCCCGCGCGGGCGAGTTGACGCCGCCGGGAATGAGGTTGCGGGCACGGGCAAACGCCGCCCGGCTGGCGGTTCGCCGGTCGGCATGAACGTCGTGGGGCTTGGGCGCTAGGTTGGCCGCTAGGGTGGGCGATGTCGTCATGGTGTCAGTCGGCTCCGGATGGAGGGGCAGTGGCGGCCTGAGGCCGCGTGGGGCTCGCCGCGAGTTCCCGCGTGGCGAACGCCACGGCGTCTTCCGCATGGGGCCGCTGGGCATAGACCTCGACGAGATTCTCGAGGATCCCCTGCCGCTGGCCGGCAAGCTTCTTTCGCGCGGCATCGTCGTTGGCGATGTCGGCGCGGGCGGCGAGCGAGGCCGCCGCCGCCAATAATTCCGCGATCCGCTTGCCGTCTTCCTGTTGTTCGGCGACCGCCTGCGGACGGAGCTGCTCAACCTTCCAGCGGGCGAGGTCGAGGATGGGGCCGGAGTCGGGGCCGGAAGCGCCCTCCGCGGCGCCGGATGTGTGGACGGCCAGCATCGCCTCGAGCGCCTTCATACAGGCCGAGGGGCCGAATTTCTCACTGGTCATTGCCGCCCGGTAGTCGCGTTCGGCAGGCGCAGGCATTTTGTCTCCGCGGGCCGCGCGGCGTAGACGCAGTGCGAGCCGCGTACGGTCGAGTTCCTGCTTGATCGTGCCAACTTCGCCGGCACGCGGGTCAGCCGCATGCTTCGTGAGAAACAGTTCGATCTCGTCCCGCACGTCGCGCCGGTCGCCGTGCGGATCGTTGGCCACCGCCATGATGCGGCCGTAGAGCTGATCGACCGAGAGCGGCTTCATGAGCAGCCAGCCGCCGCCGACAACGCTGATCAGGAGGACGGCGGCGGTAAGCCCCTGAAACAAGAGCTGCCAGAGATGTTCCCGACGCGCCTTCTCCTCGGCCGCCCGCTCGGCTTCCGCGATGGTGATGAACTGATTGCGTTGGCTTCGATCGACGAGTGTGGTTGCCGAGGCAACATCGGTGGGCAGGCGAGAGACCCCAGCCGCGGAAGCCGAGGCGGCCGTGTGGGGGCCGGCACTTCGGCCGGTGAAGTCTTGCGTGATGTCCGTGCTGCCCGCCGTGGGCCGTGGGCTGCCGCCAGTCGGCCGTCCCCGAGGCACCTGCGCCGCTGAGGTAGGTGGCTTTACCGCAACCGGTGGCTTTGCCGCGAGCGGGGTAGGAAGAGCCTGCGTGGGAGCGAGGAGGTCGAGACTCTTATCGGGTTTCGGGGGCGGCACGGCGCCGGGCACAGCCCTGCCCGGCACGCGTGCAGGGCCTGTTTGACTGATGGCATCGACCGGTTGCGTTGCCCTGTTGCTCCGCTCATGCTCCGTCGGGACCGCGCGGCCGTGGGATGGCGCGGCGCCGGCGTTGGGCGTTGTCTGCTGCTTGGGCTGGGATGTCCCCGGGGCCAGTGCCGGCGAGCCTGTCGGGGGGAGATTGGTCGGACTATGCAGCGTTTCGATCGCCATGAGGAGCCGCCCGAGCGCCAGGGCGCTGGCGGGCCGCTGTGCGGGTTCTTTGGAGAGCAGTCGGGCGACGAGTTCGTCGAGTTCCGCCGGGACATCCGCGACCAGCGACGCCACCCGCGGCGCAGTCGCCCGGCGTTGCTTGTCGATCACTTCTGTGAGTTGTGTGCCGCGGAATGGCGGCGAACCGGTCAGCATCGCGTACATCACGAGGCCCAACGCATAGAGATCGGCACGATGATCGATCGGCCTGCCGGCGGCCTGCTCCGGTGCCATGTATTCGGCTGTGCCTACGACGTGGCCCAGGGCCGTATGGCCGACGCCGCCGAAGAGTTTGGCGATTCCAAAGTCGGCCAGCTTCACCGTGACCCGGTCTGCAACTGGTTCAGTCCCGGCCGGGAGATCGGCGACCAGCAGGTTTGCCGGCTTCAGGTCCCTGTGCACGATGCCGTTGTCGTGGGCCACCTTGAGCGCCCGCGTGATCTCGATCGCCATCGCGACCGTCTCCCGCCAGGTGAACCGGCGGCCCGCGCGGAGAATCTGCTCGAGGCTCTTGCCGCGAACCAGTTCCATCGCAAAAAAGGGCTGGTCGTCCTGCTCGCCGAATGCGAGCAGGCGGACAATTCCCGGATGCCGCAGATTCTTGAGCGCCTCAATCTCGGCCTCGAATCGCGACCGCACTCCTGGATCATCGGCCAGGTGCGATGCGAGCACCTTCACGGCGACCGTGTCACCGGACGTCGTGTCAACCGCCTCGTATACCGCCCCCATGCCACCGCGGCCGAGTCGGGACTGGATCGTATAGGGGCCCAGTTGGGTCGGAGTCATGATCGTAGTGTAGCCAGCTGGGGGGCGGATCGGCATGCCCCGATTTCTGAATCCCGTGGCTTGTGTACAACTTCGGGCTCCGTTTCCCTTTGCCCCGCAAGCCCCAGGCGTCGTGCCATGAACATCCCAACCCCTAACATCCCAACCTCTGGAGACCGGGCATGTGGTGATGTCTTGGCGGGGTCCACCGTCATGCTGCCGCGGACAGAGAACCAGGCAATCGGCCTGGCCCGCTACTGCATCGACTTTCTGCGGTCGCCCGGCGGGGCCGCAGGCGGCATCGGTCGGGCCACGCTCGAACGCGTCGAGCAGTTTCATCTCGACAGCGTCGGCTGCGGCGTCTCGGCCCTTGCCTCCCGGGCCAATGCCCCGACGGTGCTGCGGCGGGAGGCGCTGGACACGGCCCCGGCGAACGGTAGCCGGGGCGGTATCTGCCTCGGTTCGGCGCGGCCCTGCGCGGTGGAAAAGGCCGTCGCGGCCAACTCGTCGGCCGTCCGCGAGTGGGATTCCAATGGCACGAACTTCGGCTACGACGCCGCCAAGGGCCGCATCGCGGGCGAGTTCGGCCACAACGATTTCTATCCCGTCGCGATCGCGGCGGCCCGGGAGGCCGGGCTCGACGGCGACGCGACGCTCCGCGTGATGCTGCTCATCGACGAGATCCGCGGCCGGCTGGCAGAGGTGTTCGCCCTGCGGAAATACTCCATCGACCACGTCCACCACGGTGCCGTGGCCTGTGCGGCGGCTTTTACGGCCGCAGTCGGCGGCACGGTCGAGCAGATCGAGTCGGCGATCGGGATGGTGGTCGCACATTACGTTCCCTTCCGTGCCATCCGGGCGGGCCACCAGCTCTCCGATAGTAAGGGGGCGTCGGCCGCGATTGCCGCGGAGGCGGCGGTGATGTGCGGTCGTCGCGCGCTCGCCGGCTTTCTGGGCCCGCGGGACGTGTTTCGGAATCCACTGGCGATCTATCGGCTCAACGAGCCCTGCCCCGCCGGCCAGAGCCCCTTTGATCTGGAACTCGGCAGCGGGGGCGACGCCTTCGCGATCCATGCCATGCACTTTAAGCTGGGGCTCTACGAGCACCAGTCGGCGGCGGCGATCCAGGCGATCGTCGATGCGTGTGGAGCGGAGCCTGAAGTGGCCCGGGATCTTGGTCGAATCCGTCGGATCCGCGTGCGAATCTACGAGCCTGCCTATTCGATCATCGCCGATCCGGCGAAGCGAACGCCGACCACGCGGCAGTCGGCCGATCATTCACTCCCATTCATTCTCGCGAAAACGCTGCTCAAGGCCGAGGCAGCCGCGGCCAGTGGGCAGCCTGCCAGCTGGGAGTCGCTCATGCTCCTGCCGGAGGATTACTCCGACGCGGCCATCGGCAGCGATCGTGTCCGGCGGCTTATCGACCGGATCGTCATCGAACACGGCGGCGGCGAGTACGACGCCCTCTATCCCGACGGTATCCCGACGAGTGTCGAGATCGAGCATGAGTCGCTGGGCCTGCGCAGCGGCGGCCTCGTCCGGTACCCGCTCGGACATGCCCGTTCCGACGCTGCCCGCACGGCCGCCGTCGTCGCCCTCAAATTCGACAGGCTCGTAGCGGCCGCCGTAGATGATCCCGTGCGGCTGCGGGAACGGATCAGGGTTGGCGGCCAGACACGAGAAGCAATCGCGGAGCTGTATGCGTTTCCCATTCACGGGTGTGATCCCGGTTGATAAGCCAGTCGGCGTCTCGTCTCGCCGCGTCGTCGACGTGGTGGCACGTGCCTTGGGAATGAAGGCGGTCGGCCATGCCGGCACGCTCGATCCGCTCGCCAGCGGCGTCGTGATCGTCTGTGTGGGGCATGCGACCAAGCTCGTCGACTACCTGCACGAACTGCCCAAGCACTATTCGGCCACGTTTCTCTTTGGGCGTTCGAGCCCGTCGGACGATTTGGAGACGCCGATCGAGGTGGAGGCCGATCCTCAGCGGCCCACCGTCGCCGAGATCGAGCAGGCGGCGACGCTCTTCCGTGGCGACATTCTGCAGCGTCCCTGCGACTATTCCGCTGTGCACGTGGATGGGAAGCGGGCCTATGCGCTCGCGCGGAAGGGTCGGCCGGTTGTCCTGGAATCGAAGCCGGTACGGATCGAGAGGCTCGAGATCACGGGCTACGAATGGCCGCAGCTTGCGGTGGAGATCGAGTGCTCGTCGGGCACGTTCGTGCGGGCCCTCGGCCGCGACCTGGCGGAGAGCCTCGGCACAAAGGCCGTGATGGAGTCGCTCGTGCGAACGGCCGTCGGGCCATTTGCATGCGCGGCAAGCATTGCCCTCGATGCGATCAACCCCGACACGGCCAGAGCGAGCCTATTGCCTGCCGCGGCCGCCGTGTCGCATCTGCCGCACCACACGCTCGATGACGACGGTCTGGCGAGGGCCGTTCGTGGCGGCCTCGTGCCACTCTCTGAAGAAACGCCACCCGCGGTCGCCGCCCTCGATGTCTCGGGGCAACTCATCGGCATCCTCAAGCGGCTCGACGCGGGCAGCTACCGCATGCGTCCGAATTTTCTTGGCGAAGGGTGAGGAGCTTGCCCTTGATGGCTTGCAAGAATATGTACGCATGTATACATTCTTTGGTCGTGCAGTCCGCATGATCTGGCTTGTGCAAGGCTCGGGAGAGTAGAGTGCATGGACTCGTCCACCTCAGTAGCCCGCTCGTCGCCCCAGCCGGAGAAATCCTCATGGCATCGATCGAATCGATTACGACTGCCGAAGACCTGCTCCATGCTCAGGACGTCGGCAGGTGTGAACTTGTGCTCGGAGAGTTGTTCATGATGTCGCCGGCCGGCTCGCGGCACGGCGCGGTTGCCATGCAGATTGGTGAGCACATGTCGAGGTTTGTGAAGCACCACGCACTTGGGATGGTGTTCGCTGCCGAAACCGGGTTCATCATCCATCGCAATCCGGATACCGTACGGGCGCCGGACGTTTCCTTCGTCCGGACCGAACGGTTAGCGGACGGTATTCCGATTGGCTTCTTTCCCGGTGCGCCGGACCTCGCCGTTGAGGTGGTCTCGCCAGACGATCGTCCGGCGGAACTCGCTGCCAAGGTGGCCGGCTGGTTGGCGGCAGGATCGGCCGCGGTCTGGGTCGTTGATCCCGGCAGACGGAGCGTTGCAGCGCACCACCGCGATGGTGGCGTGGAACTGTTTGGGGCCGGGGATGTTCTTTCCGGTGGCAGTGCCCTGTCAGGGTTTTCACTACCGCTGTCGCTTATCTTCGTGTGAACGGGCTGGGCCAACGTTCTCAACGGCACGGTGCTATGCCGTTGCGTCTTTGCGGAAGGCGGCGGGGGTCGTGGTCCGGTGCTTCGTGAAGATCCGCGTGAAGTAGTAGCGGTCGCCGAACCCACACTCGCGGGCAATCTGCTCGATGGAGTGATCGGTGTGTCGCAGCAGCTTCATCGCGGTGTTGAGCCGCAGTTCGAGCAGGTAACGCATCGGTGTGTATCCGGTGGTCCGCAGCACGAGTTCCGAGAGACTGCGTTCGGTCAGGCTCGTGGCCTCGGCGAGGTCGTGCAGCGTCACGCCCCCGCTCGAGCGTTCGTGCAGAATCCGGAGGACACGGTCGGCGTCGATGCCGACAAATCCAGGCGCCTGCAGCTTCGGCAAGCGATCCCTGACGACCAGTGACAAGAGATCGATCAGATCGAGTGTCGTGGCAGCCGTGTGATCGCTCGACCGGCCCTTCTCGATCGCCGTGGGGCAGGTCGATGCCAAGAGCCCGAGCATCCGTCGCGAGGGCCGGATCGGAAAGACTCCGGGGCGGAGGGCGTCGCCAACGCCTGCGACTGTAAAATGGACATACCACTTCGCAAAGCCTGGCTTGCAGTCGCTCGAAAAGGTCGTGTGGGGAGGCATGAGATAGGCCGTGCCACTGGAGAGGTCATGGGCGTCATCCTGGTGGACGATTCTCCCTCGGCCGCGGGTCGGCCAGTAGAGAACCCACTGCTTCGTGATTGCTTCGATCATCCGCCAGTCGGTGAGACGGACGTGGCGATGAAGCAGCACCTCGATGCCACCGACAGGAAGGTCAGCGTTTCGTCGGCCGCGGATACGGTGCGGGATGATGGGCGGGCCGTAGTCAACGTCGATACGGATGTCGGTCATGGGTGGGAAAACACACAAGTTCGCAGCTGGCGGTCCATTGTGTCGCGGTATAGCGACTCCTAGAGTCTACCTTCGCAAGGGTATGCAGGGCTGTCGCAAGGCTGTCCTTGACCGTCGCTCTTTTCGGCCACCTGTGAAGGCAATTCCATGAAAAAGCTGGTGCACGCTTGTCTGGTGGCGGTCGTCTGCTGTGGCGGTCTGGCCGCGGCGGCCGACGGGGTGCTCAAGACCCCTCCGCAGCTCTGGGCCGACTACGACCCCAATGCGGGGGATTTCAAGGAGGAGATCGTCGCAGAGGCGACCAAGGACGGGATCTATTCCCGCGATTCGTATATCAGTTGCTACGTGCTTGGTTCAGAAATCCGCGTCTATTGCCTCTATAAGGTGAAGGCCAGCGAGTTGAAGCCCAGCGCGATGCGGGCTCCCGGCCTGCTCAACGTGCATGGGTGGATGGGCGCGGCCGCCATTCCGAAGGATTACGTGGACGATGGCTGGGCGGTGATGTCGTTCGACTACTGCGGCAAGACGGGTGACCGCAAGCAGTACACGAAATACCCGGATGCCCTGCGGCACGGGAATATGGACCGCACCGTCTGCGGGCCTGTCAACTCACAGAGCCTCGACGGCAAGCCGATCACCGACCCGCGGCAGACGTCCGACTATGTATGGTACGCGATCCAGCGACGGGTGCTGAGCTATTTGGATCGTCAAAAGGAGGTCGATGCGAGCCGGCTCGGGGCGCAGGGGTATTCCTACGGCGGCACGCTGATGTGGAATCTCGGCACCGATCCCCGGGTGAAGGCGATCGTCGCCTATTTCGGCATCGGCTACACCGAGTATTACCGGAACAAGCAGGTCTGGATGTACGCCGAGCCGCCCATCGATCCGCCGAAGTCTTCCGGCGAGGAAATCTACCTCGCGTCGGTCGCGGCCGAGGCACATGTGCCGTTCATCACCGCGGCCACGCTCTTTCTCAACGGCTCCAATGACCACCACGGCGGCCACGAGCGGGGGCTCGAGAGCTTTAAGCAATTCAAGCCGGGAGTGCCCTGGGCCTTCGCGATCCAGGCCCGCGGCCATCACGACACCGAGAAGGTGGGGCAGGACGCGAAGCTCTGGCTGGAGAAGTATGTGCTGGGAAAGGAGGTCGCTTGGCCGGAGCATCCACGGTCGGAACTCAGGCTCGATGCGAAGGGCGTGCCGCAACTGGTCGTCGCGCCCGCGGCGGCCGACCGCGTGAAGAAGGTAGAGATGTTTTATGCCCTGAAGAATCCCTGCAGCTTCAATCGCTCGTGGCGGGATACGGTGGCGGTTCGACAGGGGGGCACGTGGGTGGCCTCGCTGCCGGTGCTCGGCGTGGATGACTACGTCTTCGGATACGCAAACATCACCTACGACAACACGATCGTGCTCTCGACCGATTTCAACGCCGCGATTCCATCGAAACTCGGGAATGCCACGGCGACCGACAAGCCGTCCGACGTGATCGCCAGCAGCAGCTATGGCGAATGGACGAATATCGCCGAGGTCGAGGGGCCGAAAGGAATCAAGGGGTTTCGGTGCACCAACAACCAGCGGGGCTCGGGCACGGAGCAACTCTACGACCCGAAGTGGCGGGCCCCGGCCGGGGCGTCGCTGGGATTTAAGTTTTACTGCACCGAACCGCAGACGGTGATCCTCTCGGGTGGCGACCACGGTCAGTATGCTGTCACGCTCGAGATCGGAGCGTCGGATGGGTGGCAGGAAATGGTCATACCAGCCGCGCGACTGACGAGTAAATTCGACCAGAAGCCGATGAAGGGCTGGTCGGTCGTGGGCAACATCCAGCTCCAGCCGAAGGCCGGGTCAGACCTGACGAAGGTGTTGTTTGCGGATTTCTGGTGGCTGCCGGGGGCGGCCAAGTAGCCCGCCGGCGGCGACGTAAAAACACACATACAACGCAGTGAAAGTGCATTTCGTGCGTGGAAGAGTCCAGCTATCCTGTGGGTTGTAACAGGGTCTTCGTCTTCGTCTGCGGCTGTGGGGCTCAGGGTCGGGGGCTCAGGCGTCGCCAAGAAATCGGATGTCACAATTGGGGAGAGTATTTCCTATGCATGGCACAGCGCCTGGTATGCCCGCTTCTCGGCGGCAATGTCGTGGTTTTACGCTTGTTGAATTGTTGGTCGTGATCGCGATCATCGGCACGCTCGTAGGGCTGCTTCTGCCTGCTGTGCAGTCGGCCCGAGAGGCGGCCAGACGGAGCACCTGTCAGAACAACCTGAAGCAGTTGGGGCTCTCATTGCAAAACTACGAGAGCGCCAACCGAACACTGCCGCCAAACCACTATCCTTGGCAATTAGGGGCGGCCATGAACGCAGGCACCACGATGACCTACGGCGACACTGTTTCCTTTCTCGTCTGGTTGCTCCCATTCACGGAGGAGCAAGTCTTGGGTGATCAGGCGATCGAACGAATCAAGACCAACGGCAATCAGAGGGGCGGGCCATACCTACAACAACCCGCGGTCTTTCTCTGCCCATCGGAGCAGAACCGCGGCAAAGGGCCCTTTGGCACGGGGGTTACCAATTACAGGGGCAACCGCGGTGACATTGCAATGGTCGACTATACAGTCCAGCGAGGTCCTATTTCAGTCGGTTCGGTGAAGGGCGGTGGCAAGTACCTCAGCAACATAGCTGTCAAAGCCAAGGACATCACTGACGGATTGTCTCAGACCGTCCTCCTCGGTGAGGCGGTGGTCGGCACCCGGGGGACCTCATCTACGTTTCCTGCCGGCGTTGGAAAACTTGCCCAAGACTCTTCGACCGCCCCGGCGTCGTGCCTTGCGCTCGTGTCCGCCAACACCTACTCGGCGACCATTACCGACACCCGCTATCAGCCGGGGTCTAACTGGGCGGCGTCGGCGGCGACGTACACCGGCTTTTTTATGAACGCGGCCCCAAATTCGCCACGTTGCACCGCGGATTACGACTGGAGCCCAGCGATCATGCCCGCCAGCAGTTACCACCCGGGTGGCGTGGGCGTCACGATGTGTGATGCATCCACCAGGTTCGTGACGGATCAAGTAGATGCCGGAACCGCAACGAATCCACAGGTGAATAACCAAGGCAGCACGGCAAACGCCTGGACTTACACAGGGCCTAGCATCAGGGGCGTGTGGGGGGCGATTGGCACGATCAAGAATGGCGAAACACTACGATTGGTGGATTGATGGCTAGCATACGTGGTTACCGTCGGGGCTTTTGCCGAGTTCCCGGCGTCCGGAACGCCTTGAGCATGGGAAACGGCTCGGGCTCGGCGGCGGCGGTGTGCCTTCTGATGTGCCTGCTCATGGTCGCAATCAGCGGTTGTGGTCCGAGCGGTCCAGCCGTCGAGATGGTGGAGGGAGTTGTGCTGTTGGACGGCGAGCCCGTTGAAGGGGCGACCATCTTCTTTTCGCCAGCCCCAACGGATGGGAAAGCTCAAGGCGGGCTGCCGGCTGCTGGCCGGACGGGGCCTACAGGCGCCTTTCAGCTCAACGCCGTCAGTGGGGCGAAATCCGGTGCTGGGACAAAGATCGGTGAATATGTCGTCACGGTGATCAAGCAGGAGAGCGATGCCGCGCCCGCACCGGATCCGAACGCTCCGCCGTCACCACCCGGCGACATCAAGATCCGCGATCTCCTGCCAACAATCTATAAACTGGGGTCGACCTCCCCGCTCCGGGCGACCGTGAAGCAGGGGAGGAACAGCTACCGCTTCGAGCTTTCGTCGTCGATGGCTGCAGACACAAAAAAGTGAGTGGCAACGTGCATGCCAGCGGGTCATCCTCACACGAGGTGGCCACTGCCATGCCCACGAAGGGATATGAAGCATGATCCGCAAGCTGTGCTTTATCGCGGCATTTCTTTTTTCCTGTTTCAGTAGCGGGCGTGAATCGGTTACTGCCGAAGATTCCCTGCTGCCGCTCCGCGATGGCAAGCCGCCGCAGTCACTCGATGACTTGTGGGCCAACTTCGACCCGCAGGCAGAGCCGCTCGGGGCTGAAACGCTCAAGGAATGGGAGCGGGATGGCGTCGTCTGCCGGGTCGTCCGGTATCGCATCGGCACTTTCAAGGGATCGCCGGCGACGATGGTCGGTTTTTATGCGTTCCCCTTTGCGTTCCCCGAGGGAGCCACGAAGCTGCCCGGGCTGCTGCAGCTCCATGGCGGCGGCCAGTCGGCCAATCTCGATGGGGCCGTAGCCGACGCGAAGCGTGGCTACGCCTGCCTCTCGCTCAACTGGGGTGGCAACAAGCTGAACTTCGGCAGAGATCCGCCCGCCTATGACGGTCCGAACACCGACTGGGGCAAGGTCGACGCCACTCACCCGCCGCAGCGGAACAAGGCCAACCATTTCGCGGGGCCCCTCACGCCAGACGACTACACGCTCGATGCGATCGAGTCGCCGCGAAATAGCAACTGGTTTCTCGTGTTGCTTGCCGCCCGTCGCGGCATCACGTTTCTCGAGCAGCAGCCCGAGGTCGATCCGGCAAAGATCGGCGTCTACGGACACTCGATGGGCGGAAAGCTGACGACGAACCTGGCGGCGATCGACAAGCGGGTGCGGGCAGCCGTGCCATCCTGCGGCGGGTCGGGCACGGTGCTCGAAAGCCAGACCGATCTGCCGGGATGCGTGAAGTCGAGCCCGTCGGCCCTGGAGTTGGCGTGTGTGAGCGACAATCCCTACATCGACCGGCTCACCTGCCCAATCCTCTGGCTTTCGCCGACCAACGACTTCCACGCGGTCATCGATAACATGGCGGTGACGTGGCGGGCGATTCCCGACGAGCGGGTGCGATTCAGCATCTCGCCTCACTTCAACCATCACCATGGCGACGACTACGCAATCACTCAGCATCTCTGGTTCGAGCAGCATCTGAAGGGCAGCTTCAGCATGCCCGCCTCGCCCGAGATCACCGTCGATCTCAAGGCCGCCGACGGCGTTCCCGTGGTGAGCGTCAGGCCCGACCGTTCGCGGCCGGTGAAGCGGGTCGATGTCTATTCCTCCGCCGACCCGCACGTGCTGACCCGCTTCTGGCGTGATGGACAGGCCGCCGAGGCCGACGGGTATAGCTGGCAGGCCCGGTGCCCGGTGATGAGCCCTGACGAGCCCTTGTTTGCTTTCGCGAACGTGACATACGACCTGCCCGAAACGTATCGAAAGATCGCCACGGCCCCCGGTCAGTCCAATACCGATGCCTTCACGATCAGCTCCCGCATGGTCTCGTTCTCGTCCGCGGCGCTCAAGTCAGCCGGAGTGAAGGCGACGGACGCGCCCGACCGCATGATCGACGACGGCGGCAGGCTCTGGCAGGACTGGTACCAGAGCAACTGGGGCCACCCTCCCCTCTGGCGGGCGTTCACTCGCAAGCTCAAAGACCCCAAGTGGCGTGGGCCCGATGGCGCGAAGTTGGTGTTCGAAATCCGCAGCGAGACGGATAACCAACTCGTAGTGGAGGTCGAGACGAACGGTTGGGGTGCCGTCGAAAAAGGGAAACCGGCGGTCAGCTATAACGCCGTCAAGCCGTTGAAAGGCTCGCCCGACTGGCAGACGGTGTCGGTGAGCCTCGACGATATGGTCGCCACCGATCCAAAGTTCACGGCTCCCCTGGCAAGCTGGCGGACCATCACGCAGTTCAGCATCGGCCCCAGCGGTGAGGTTGTCCGCGACGGCACGAAGCAGCCAAGTACGGGAAAGCCGTGGGCGGGGCCGCGGGAGATTCGTAATCTCCGCTGGGAGTGAGGGCTCCCTTCCTGAAAACACACAAAACGCCACGAATAATCCATTTCCGAAGCCCCGATCGCCGGACGATACTATCGTGATATACGGTGGCGGCTTCTCGCCGTCTGCTTCATGGATTGGCGTGCCATGGTGAATGGATATTGGAACCGGGTGGCTGCTGCGGCAATGGCGACGGCTATCCTGTTCGGCAGTCGGTCGCTGGCGGCGGACCGCCATGTATTGCCGGCGGTAAAGCCCGCCACGCAGCCGCTGCTCGCAGTTCACTGCCTCAAGTGCCACGGGCCGGACGACGCCAATGGCGGTGTCCGTCTCGACACGCTGCCGGCCGCCATCGATTCGATCGAGGCGGCAGAGCGGTGGCAGAAGGTGCTCAATGTATTGAATTCGGGTGAGATGCCGCCCGACGAGGCCAAACAGATCGAACCGGCGGCCAAGGCCGACCTGCTCGACGACCTCGCGCACGTGATGGTGGCGGCGAGAAAGACGCTGGCCGACTCCGGTGGGGCGGTCACGATGCGGCGGCTCAACCGCCGCGAATACGGCAACACGCTCCGCGATCTCCTCGGCGTCGAGATCGACGTGCAGGAATTGCCTGCCGACATGCAGTCCGGCAGGTTCGACACGGTCGGCTCAGGTCTCTTCATTTCGGCCGATCAGATCGAGCAGTATCACTCGCTTGGCATGACCGCCATCGACGAGGCCTGGAAGCGGTACGGGGGCAACCGAGCGATCCGAAAAGTGCACGTCGAGGCCGAAGAGGGCACGACCGCCAAGGTGCGAAAGGAACTCGACACGCGACTCGACGCCCGGAAACGGTTTCTTGTGTGGAAACAGGGTGTCGAGGACGCCGCGGCCAAGCCGGAGAACGAGGCGGTGGTCGCCGAAATCCGAAAGTCGCGGCCCAGCGACACCGACGCACTGCTCAAGGCATCCGACCGGCTGCAGGGAGCGCCATCGCCGAAGGATTTCGGGTGGACAGACGGCATTCACGCCCTGCATGAGGGTGAAGGATGGTGGAAGCTCAATGTCCCCTACCACAGAGCCTATGCATCGAATCCCTTGGTTGACACCGGGGCCTTGCTGTCGATCTACGACGTGTACGTCCACCCCTATCAGTCCTTCAACGTGCCTGGAAACTGGCCCCCCGGCGATTACGTCCTGAGGATACGGCTGGCTGCCACCGATGAAGCGCCGGCGGAACGGCGATTCATCGAATTCGGCCGCCGACACCAGGAATACGTCATGGAAGGCAGCCGCGAAGTCACCGGCACGCTTGCCTCGCCCCAAATCCTGGAAATCCCGATCAGTATTTCGACCGCCGGTGTCCGCGGATTCTGGATCTACGAAAAGGGAATTCACGACACCAATGTCAAGGCCCATAAATTCTTCTTCGACGCGCATGGCAAGAATGGAGTCGGTCCGCCGTTCGCCATCTGGATCGACTGGATCGAGGCTGAGGGGCCGCTGAATGGCGATCGGCCCGCGCCCCCTGCGCTGGCCGAACTGCTCGCCGTGCCTCCGATCGACAAGCCCGGCGCGACGAAGGCATCGGCCGAAGAGGATATCCGCGGCGTGCTGGAGCGGTTCGCCACCCGGGCGTTTCGCGGAAGGCAGCCCACGGGCGAGTACCTCGACCGTCTGGTGACGATCTTTAGAAGACACCGTGACGCCGGGAAGCCATTCCGCGAGGCTGTGAAGGAGCCGCTCGCAATCGTGCTTTCGTCGCCGCATTTCCTCTACCTGGCGGAGCCTTTGGGCGACAAGGACCGGCGAAAGCTCGATGACCTCGAACTCGCGTCGCGGCTCTCCTACTTCCTTTGGAGTTCACCTCCCGACGATGCCCTGCTCGAGGCGGCGCGGGTGGGCGAACTTGAGAAGCCGGAGGGGCGTGCTGCCCAGGTCGACCGGATGCTCGCCGACCCCCGGTCGCGAGAGTTCATCGAGGCGTTCACCCACCAGTGGCTGGGCCTCGAGCGGCTCGACTTCTTCCAGTTCAACGACACGCTCTATCCCGATTACGACCTGGCGACCAAGGCGTTTTCCAAGCAGGAGATCTTCGAGACGATCGGCCAATTGGTCGAGAAAAACCTCAGCCTGAAGAACCTGCTCAAGAGTGACTTCGTGGTCGTCAACAGCGTCTTGGCCCGCTACTACGGGCTCGACGGCGTGACGGGCGACGAGTTTCGGATGGTGAAGCTACCGGCCGGTTCGCCCCGCGGTGGGCTGCTCGGAATGGCAGCTGTTCTGGCCATGGGGTCGAACGGCGAGCACACGAGCCCCGTCGAGCGGGGCGCCTGGGTGCTGCGCAAGCTCACGCACGATCCGCCCCCCCCTGCCCCGCCGAATGTGCCTCAGTTGACCCGGCTCGAAGGGAAACTGCTGACGACGCGCGAACGGCTCAGGCTCCATCAGGAGGAGCCGCAGTGTGCTTCCTGCCACCGTCGGATCGACCCGATCGGATTCGGGCTCGAAAACTTCGATGCCGTCGGCATCTGGCGGAAGAAGGACTCCTACGAAAAACAGGGCGTCGGGAAGAAGGAGTGGGAGATCGATCCGGCTGGGAAGCTCCACGGCGGCCCGGCATTCGCGGATTTCTACGAGTTGCGGGAGATCATCGCCTCGAAGCCCGAGGCTTTCGCGACCGGTTTCACCGAGTCCCTGCTCGAATACGCCCTCGGCAGGCCCTGCGGCTTCTCGGACGACGATCTCGTCAAGGCGATCGTGAAGCGGGCGGCCGAACAGGATTTCTCAGTCCGTGAATGTATCTATTCAGTCGTCCAGAGCCGCGCGTTTCGCACGAAGTGAGTCCGGAAGAGCACCACGGAGCAAGCCACCATGTTCACAGCATCTTCCCGCCGCCGCTTCCTGAAATCCGCCGGCACGCTCCTGGCCCTGCCGTCGCTCGACTCGATCGGTTTCAGGCGGTTCGCCCGGGCGGCTGCGGTCGCCCCCCCGCCGAAGCGGATGGTATGCCTTGGAATCGGCTACGGCGTGACCGAGGAGACCTGGATGCCGAAGGTCACCGACGCCGGCCCCGGCTATACGTTGCCGGAGGGTCTCGCGCCGCTGGCCCGCCACAAGAGCGACTTCACGATCGTGCAGGGCTGCTCGCACCGGTTTGCCAACAACCCTCACGGCGGCAGCACGTTCTGGCTCACGGGAGCAAATCCCTTCGGTACGGCTGGCCAGAGCTTTCACAATTCGATCTCGATGGACCAGGTCGCTGCCGCGAAAATGGGTCAGGACACGCGGTTCACATCCATTCAGCTCAACGCCAGTGAGCCCGGCATGGATGGTCCCGGCCACGGCACGGGGCTCTCGCTCGCCTGGGACCATCGTGGCAAGCCGATGGCCGGGTACAACAGTCCCGTGATCGCCTTCCACAAGCTCTTTTCCGCCGAAGATGCGCCGCTGGAACAGCGGCAGAAGCTGCTGGCCGAGAAACGGAGCGTGCTCGACGCGGTGCTCGAAGATGCGAAGAGCGTGCAGCGGGGGCTGAGTGCCGCCGACACCGACAAGCTCGACGAGTATTTCCAGGGGGTCCGCGACATCGAGACGCGGCTCTCGAAGGAAGAGCGTTGGCTCGGCGAGCCGAAGCCGAAAGCTCCTCTGCCAGAGCCTGGAGAGGGGCTCGTCGGTCGAGACGAGGTCCTCCTTATGTATGACCTGATCGTGGCGGCGCTGCAGACCGACAGCTCCCGTGTGCTCACGTTCCGCCAGCCGATCCAGCACCTCCTCACGAGCGTTGGCATCAAGGTGGCCGCGCACGACATGAGCCATTATGCCCCCGGGCCGCGGATGGAGGCCTCACAGCACCGCGACAGGGTGCAGGGGGAGATGCTCGCCACGCTCATCGACAAGCTGAAGGGCACGAAGGAGACCGATGGCTCGAGCCTCTTTGATCACACGGCCCTCGTCTTTGGGAGCAACATCCGTTCGATCCATTACCTCGACAACTGCCCGACGCTCCTGGCGGGGGGTGGCGCCGGTATCCGGCTCGGCCAGCACATCGTGATGCCGAAGGGCACGCCCTTGTGCAACGTCTGGCTGACGCTGCTCAAGGGCACCGGCATCGACGTCGCATCTCACGGCGACAGCACGGGCATCGTCGAGGAGCTGGCCGGTACGCCGGCGTGAAGGGGCTCGGTCTGAGCCTTCCCATACAAGCCCCCGGCGTGAGCCGGGGGATCGGAAGCCACACATGGCGTCGCGTCGATCGTTACGCCGACACAATCGCTTACGCTCCGGGCTTGTATGCGGCGCTTGTATGGCGGCGACACACGGCATCCCGTCGCGTACGCCTCCCCATACAAGCCCCCGGCGTGAGCCGGGGGATCGGATGCCACACATGGCGTCGCGTCGATCGTTACGCCGATCCCATCGCTTACGCTCCGGGCTTGTATGCGTCTTGCGGTAACGCATTCCATCGCTTACTCGCCCCATACAAGCCCTCGGCGTAAGCCGGGGGATCGGAAGCACAGCATCCCGTCGCTCACGCTCAGGGCTTGTTGAAACCTGCATGGGGGGTTGACCGGCGTGGTCGTCGTCCTCAACGATGTCGCACTTTGTCGACGAGCACCGCAGCCAGAATGACCAGACCGAGCACGACCTTCTGCGTGTAGCTCTCGATGTTGGTCAGGTTCATACCGTTCTGGATCACGGCGATGATGAAGGCCCCGATCAGCGTGCCCAGGATCTTGCCTTCGCCACCCGACAGGGCCGTGCCGCCGACCACGACGGCTGCGATCACGTAAAGCTCGTACATGTTTCCGTACGTGGGTGAGCCGCTCTTGAGTTGCGACGCCATGATCACACCCCCCAGACCAGCGAGCAGGCCGCAGGCGACGTAGGCGACGAGCAGGACACGCCGGACCGGTACACCGGAGAGCCGCGCCGCCTCGCGGTTGCCCCCGACGGCGTACAGGTAGCGGCCCAGGATCGTCTGCGCCATGAGGACGTGCGCGGCGGCATACAGCAAAAGCATCAGCACGACCGCGTGCGGCAGCCCGAAGAGCCCCGTGCCCCGGCCCAGCCAGACGAACGACTCGGGAATCTGGTAGATCGACTGGCCGGCCGAGGCGATGTAGGCCAGGCCGCTCGCGACGAGCATCATCGCCAGTGTCACGATGAAGGGAGGAATTCCGAAGAGCGTGATCAGTGTGCCGGAGAGGCCGCCCAGGAGTCCGCAGACGGCGATCGCCGTCGCGCAGGCGAAGACCATGCCTGCCGTCGATGCCTCCATGCCGCCGCACTGTTCACGAATGAGACGGGTGGCCATGACAGCCGACAGCGCCGCGAGGCTGCCCACCGAAAGGTCGATCCCGCCGGTGATGATCACCATCGTCATGCCGATCGCCATGATCGCGATCACCGCGATCTGGTTGGCGATGTTGAGCAGGTTGTCGGACTTGAGAAAGGTTGGCCAGCGATAGGTCTCCGGCACGAAGATCGGCGGTGCCCCGAGCGTCGGGAAGATCTCCTGAATGTCCGAGAGCACGAGCCAGGAAGCGGTCCGTTCCGTGGCTGCCACTGCGTCGAGCCTGCTACCGGAGGCCACGACTTTATTCAGCGCAGCCCGCACGTCCCGCGGTTCCCCCTGCACGACGGCGGCAACATCCATCCCGGCAGCGACGATCTCACGGCGGAGTGACTCGGCGAGTATTCCGTCTTCCGGCGTTGGGCGAACGGCCACCAGCACGCGGGCGGCGCCTGGCACCTGCCGCCGGATCGACGCAGCAACCCTTCTGGCGGCGGTGTCACCGGTGGCCGACTGCTCCTGGAGCGTGAGCACGCTGAAGACGACGCCCAGCAGGATGAGCACGGCCAGCATGCCATAGTCGGAGGCGAGACGGCGAAGCAGGGACTGCATGAATGAAAGATCCTTTCTGGAACCCGAATCGCGTCAGGCCATCGCCAGACGCATGACTTCTTCCTGGGTGACGGTCGGGCCGTTGATGATCTCGCCAGTGATCCGGCCGTCGTGCATCACGACGATCCGGTCGGCGAGCCCAAGCAATTCGGGCAGTTCGGAGCTGACCATCACGATCGCCTTGCCGCGGGCCGCCAGTGCGTTCATGAGCAGATAGATCTCGTGCCGAGCCCCCACGTCGATACCGCGGGTCGGTTCGTCGAAGAAGAGCACTTCGCAGTCGCGCTCGAGCCACTTGGCGAGCACGACCTTCTGCTGGTTGCCGCCGGACAGGTTTCGTGCCTGTTCTTCCTGATGCGGTACCTTGATGCGAAGCGTCTCGACATGGCGGCCGCAGGCCTCGCGTTCGAGGCGGCCGTCCACGAAACCGAACCGTGCGAACCTGCCAAGGTTTGGCAGTGCAAAATTCTCCCGGACCGAGTGGCCCAGTACGAGCCCCTGCAGCTTGCGGTCTTCCGTGAGCAGGCCGATGCCAGCCGCAATGGCATCGCGGGGCGAGCGGATGTCGAGCCGACATCCATCAAGGATAATCTCACCTGCGTGTCTAGTGTCGGCACCGAAGATGAGCCGGAGTGTCTCCGTGCGTCCGGCACCTACCAGCCCGGCCAGTGCCAGGATCTCGCCGGCCCGCACCGTGAACGACACGTCGCGGACGGCCCTGCCCCGGCAGAGGCCGGTGACGGCCAGCCGTGGTGGGCCGAGTGTGATGTTCCGCCGCGGGTATTCTTCGGCCAGCGTCCGACCCACCATCATCTCGATCAGTTCCGTGCGGCCGAGTCCTGCACGTGACCGGGCGCCCACGTTCCGACCGTCCCGCAGCACGACCACGCGGTCGGCCAAAGCAAAAATCTCGTCGAGTCGGTGGCTGATGTAGATGACGGCGATCCCACGTGCCGTGAGGTCGCGGATGATCTCGAAGAGCCGGCTCACCTCGGCCGCAGTCAGGGCGGCCGTGGGCTCGTCCATGACGATGATCCTGGCATCGCGGGCCAAGGCCCGGGCGATCTCGACAAGCTGTTGCTGTGCGGTGGTGAGCCGGGAGCACGGGGTATCCAGGTCGATCGCCGCGCCGAGCCGGCGAAAGAGCTCGGCAGCCCGGCGGCGTTCCTCCCCTCGCGGCACGAAGCCTGCCCGCGTCGACTCCTGGCCGAGGAAGATGTTTTCTGCCGCTGTGAGGCCCGGAACCAGATTGAATTCCTGATGGATGACGGCGATGCCAGCAACGCGGGCTTCCTGCGGCGAGCGGAAAGCCACCTTCAGGCCATCGAGCTCGAGCACACCGGCATCGGCGGTATGGGCCCCGCCGAGCACCTTCATGAGCGTGCTCTTGCCCGCGCCGTTTTCCCCCAAGAGCGCGAGCACCTCGCCTGGATGCACGTCGAGATCCACCCCACGCAGCGCCTGCACGCCGGGAAATGACTTCGTGATCCCTCGCATGACAAGCAGCGGCGTGCCTGTTGGGGGCAATCGAGATGCCGGTCTGCGGGCGGCCGGGGCACCGCTCATGGCGAACCTGCTGAAGCTGGCTTGAGCGTGGGATCTTTCTCCGCATCGGCTTTCCGATAAAGGCTCGTGGGGATAAGCATCTGCGGCGGGAGCGTCTCACCCTTCGACCATCGCTGAATAGCCTCGACGATCTGCACGCCCATCTTGTCGGGAAACTGGATCGGATCGGCGTAAATCTTGCCGTCGCGGATGGCCTGCCTTCCCTCCGGCTGGCCATCGAAGCCGACGATCACGATCTGTTCCGCCTTGCCGGCCTTCTCGAGGGCGGCCCGGGCACCGAGCGCCGCCGGGTCGTTGATCGCGAAGACGCCGCGGAGGTCCGGGAAGGCCTGCAGGGCATCCTCCATCGCCTTATAGCCGACGTCTTTGGCAGCGTTACTCTCCAGTTCCGTGACGATGTCGATCCTCGCGGACGTGGCCGCGGACGCATTGTGGGCGTCGATCACCGCGCGAAAACCCCTGACACGCAGCTGGCACGACTCGGCCTGCTTGAAGTGAAGCACCGCGATCTTGCCACCTGCGACTGCCCCCGACGCGGCTCCCGATGCGGCCAGCGCCTCGATCATCGCCTGCCCCGCTTCACGACCGCCCCCCTCGTTGTCAGTGGCGACCTGGGTGGCGATCGCGACGCCCGGCTCGTGGCAGGGGGTATCGACGGTGAAGACCGGAATGCCCGCCGCGTTGGCCTCGCGGATCACCGGCACGATCGACTTCGAGTCGCATGGTGAGAGCACAATGGCCGCCGCCTTCTTGACGATGAAGTCCTTGATCTGGTTGCCCTGCCGGGCGACGTCCTTGTCGGCGCTGACGACAGTGGCCTGAAAGCCCTGCTTCGCCGCTTCGGCGGCGATCGCATCACCGATCACCTTGAAGAATGGGTTGTCGAGTGCGAGCAGCGAGACGCAGATCGTGCCCCGCGACCGTGAGGCTTGCTGCGGCGTGCCTGTGGGTAAACCGCAGCCGACGAGCAGTCCGCATCCGGCGAGCGTGACGCAGACCCTGAGCCACATCGGCGAAATCATTTGGGAGCCCTTGTTGTCAGTCCTTGCGTGGCGTGTTGAGCACGAACTCATGCCGCACCGGCACGGTCGCGGTCACCCCCGAGTCCGCGACGAGCGTGATCTGCTCAGGTTTTGAAAAATCGATCGTTTTCACGCGGTCGAAGCCTGCCGGAACGCGGGCCGCTCCTTGAGCGTAGCGGATCTCGGTGGGCCGCCTGGCATCGAGTTCGACTGCCGTTCGGATACCCTGCTTCGAAAGCGGATTGGGCGTCGTCGAAGGAAGGAGCCCTTCCGCAAAATAGGCACAGACGTCCTCGAGTCCGAGGCAATTGTTGCGGCCGTTCCATGGCACTCCGTGACGACCGCGGTTCTCGATCCAGAACACGGTCGCGGGCAGCACGGAGGGATCGTGGAGCGAAAACCAGACCCAGTGGGCCTTCGTATTCACGGCGGTTGTCCACGCGGGACTGCCAGCGAGCGCCTTTTCATCAGCAAACACCGCGAGCAGGTCGGCATAGCCGCGCCGCACCGGAAACCTCGAGCAGTCGACCTCTGCGGGCTCTTTCCAGCGGCTCGGCACCCGTGCGAGGTCGGTGAAGGTCTCACCGCTGGCCAGCGACTGGTATTCCCGGTTGGCCGGGTCGCTGAAGACGCCGGGGCATGTCATGCCAAGCTTGAAGGGGCTCACCGAGACCACGATCGAGCACTCTTCCTCGGGCATCGCCAGTGTGGCGTGGTGGCCGAGTGGCGTCGGCCCCCCAAACCCATCGATGACGTGCCGGCTGTAGACGACCGGCTGGCCCGGCACGAGGGTGAGTTCCTTCGTGATCCGTCCCGGCCGCACCTTCGTGTCGAGCGTGAGCGTGAGCGTTTCGGTTCCGTCGGCCTCGCGGGTTCGGCCGGCGAATTCCCATGCTGCCGTGGCAGCCTCGCCGTGCGGCACGTGCTGTTCGCTGCCGCGGGCCGCCGCGTTGCCCCCGAAGGGCATGCAGAAAAAGTCGCCCCGCAGGGGCGAGAGCACGGCAGCGGGTAGATCTTTCAGGCCCTCATCCTGCCAGGGAGAGATGTGGTAGGGCTGGATCGGAGCCTTACTCTTGCGATCGAAGGTGACCGGGGCCATGTGGCCGCCCAGTTTGGTCACGGCGACCTCGACGTCGCCGTTGGCGAGAATCCAGGAGGGCTGGGAGTGGATCGTCCGCTCCTGCGGCTGTAGGTCGGCTGCGCTGGTGATCCCAGGCAATAGCGTTGCCATGACGACAACTCGTTGCATTATCACGCATCGCCTGTGTGAGTTTCGAGCATTCATGAAAATACCTCCTCCAGTGCGTTTCGCATCGTAGCTGCCATGTCGGCCGAGGCGGGTGACGTGACGTCGATGCCGCTCCAATAGCCGACGCCGAGCACCCCCTGCCCCACGAGCATGCCGAGGCCGTCGAGCGTCGTACAGCCGGCTGCTCTGGCCTCGGTCAGAAACCGTGTCTGCGGAGGGTTTGGGATCACGTCGGCCACGATCAGGCGGGGCCGCAACGTCTCCACGGCGATTGGTACGCGGGCGGTGGCGTCGCCAAGGCCGATGCTCGTGCAGTTGACGAGCACGTCGACATCGGCTGGGATCGCCACGTCGCCGGTCCAGGGACGTGCACTCACATCGATCGGCTTCGCCGCCCGCACGAGCTTCGCCAAGTCTTCACCGCGGTCTGCCGACCGGTTGACGATCGAGAGCCTACTGGCACCGGCAAGCACGAGCTCGACGGCGATCGCCCGGGCGGCGCCACCGGCGCCCAGCAGCATCACGTGGGCCCCCCGCGGATCGCGGACCGGCACCAGCGACGAAAGAAATCCCTTCCCGTCGGTGTTCTCCCCGATGAGCGTGTCGCCGCGCCGGACGACACAATTGACGGCATTGATGAGCCTCGCGCTCTCTCCGAGGCCATCGAGGTGCTCGATCACGGCGACCTTGTGGGGCATCGACAGATTAAAACCCTTCCAGCCCATCGCGCGGGCCCCAGCGACGGCGGCGGCGAGGCCGTCGGCCTGCACCTCGGCGTTGATGTATCGCCAGTGGAGCCCCAGGCCGCGGTAGGCGGCCTCGAGCATGACGACCGTGGGGTTGTCGTCGCAGGGGGTTGAGAAGCTGCCGGTGAGTTCGGACCTGAAGCCGGAGGCCATGGGCTGGAAATCCTCGAGAGGGGTGATGGAGATTGTGAAAACGTCAGAGCAGAATCTTCTTCATGACGTTGCCATGCACGTCGGTGAGCCGCATGTCGCGGCCGCCGTGGCGGAACGTGAGGTCTTCGTGGTCGACGCCGAGCTGGTGGAGCACGGTGGCCCAGAGGTCGTAGATCGTTGCCACGTCCTCGATCGCGCGGTAGCCGAACGCGTCGGTGCTCCCGAGCACCGTGCCCCCCTTTACTCCGCCGCCGGCCATCCAGATCGAAAACCCCATCGGGTTGTGATCGCGGCCGTTGCTCCCTTGGGAGAACGGCGTGCGGCCAAACTCACCCGCCCAGACCACGAGCGTGTCGTCGAGCAGGCCACGCTGGTCGAGGTCGGCGAGCAGCGCGGCAATCGGTTGGTCCACCTGCCGGGCCATCGCCTCGTGCCCCTTCTTCACCTCGCCGTGCTGATCCCAGGGATTGGCGCCGTTGCCGCCGCCGATGTTGTAGGCCAGGCAGGAAAGCTCCACGAACCGCACGCCGCGTTCCACGAGCCGACGGGCGAGCAGGCACTGCCGGCCGTAGGCCGCCAGCTTCGGGTCCTTCGCGTCGAGGCCATAGAGCCGCTTCGTGGCCTCGGTCTCGCCCGAGAGGTCGGTGAGCGCGGGCACGGCAGCCTGCATGTGGAAGGCGGTTTCGTGGTTGCGGATCGCCGCCTCGATCGCGTCGGGCGCGGCTATCTGAACGCCATAGTCGCGGTTGAGTGTTGCCAGATAGTCGAGCCTGCGACGCTGGCGGGCGGCCGGCTCCCAGGGGTGGATATTGCGAAGGGCGGGATCGGTGTCGCAGGCGAGGATCGATCCTTGCGTGTCGCTGGGCAGAAAACCGTTGCCGAAGCATGCGACACCGCCGTGGGGCACGCCCGCGTCGCCGCTTTTCAGGACGACGTATCCCGGCAGTTCGTCGCACTCGCGGCCGAGGCCGTAGACGGCCCAGGCGCCGGCGCTCGGATTGCCGAGGAACGGAAAGCCGGTGTGCATGAAGAGGTTGCCCTGGGCATGCTCGCTGAACTTCGCCGTCATCGAACGCACAACCGCGAGCTTGTCGGCATGCTTCGCCATCTCGGGAAACAGTTCGCTGATCTCGGTGCCGCACTGGCCCCGCGGTCGAAACTCCCACTGCGACGGCATGAGCAGGCCGTTGTTGTTGAACTGGGTGCGTTCGATCGGGCCGGGCAGCGACTTGCCTGCGTGCGTTACAAGGGCCGGTTTTGGGTCGAACGAATCGACATGTGAGACACCGCCGCTCATAAACAGGAAAATCACCCGCTTCGCGTGGGGCTGGATGGCGGTAGCCACGGCCGCGTGGGCTGTCTGCCGGCCGAGGATGCCTGTGAGGGCTGCCATGCCGAAACCAGCCGACGACCGCGTGAGAAACTGCCGCCGCGAGGCTGGACCGCGTTGCGGGCCGGGTAGCAGGCCGTTATGCCGCGCATAAAAATCAGTCGACATGGATGAATTCCTCCGCATTGAAGAGGGCATGCACGACGTCTGCCCAGAGGGGAACATGTGCCGCGACGCTCTCTGCCGTGATGCCATGCTGTAGGGCGAGGTCGTCGATCCAAGCGAGTGACGCTGCCCGCTCGGTCGCCGTCGGTTCGCGGCCGAGCATCTCGACGAAGAGCCGCTCGACCCGCTGGTCGGAGGACAGGTCGCGACATTCTGCCACGAGCCGTTCGGCCCGCTTCGCAGCGAGGTCCTTCACGAATGGACTGTTCATCAGCACGAGCGCCTGGGCTGGCACGTGCGACTCGTCGCGGCGGCCCTGGGTTGACTGCGTGCTCGGCGGATCGAAGGCGGAGAGAAACGGATCGGGCTGGTTGCGGATGACGCCGATATAGATGGCCCGGCGAGCCGTGCCGCCCGGATCGCTCGGGCCGAATGGCCGGCGGTCGAGCCGTCCTGACACGGCCATGAGGGCGTCGCGGATCGATTCCCCTTCCAGGCGGCGGAGTTGGCCGTGGGAAAAAACCGCATTCGCCGCATCGATGCGACGGGCCGACTCCGAGGGCTGCACGGCGAGTCGGAATGCCCGCGACGTAGCGAGCAGCCGTACGAGTGACTTGAGCGACCAGGGACTTGCCGGCGGCCCCGGCAGGTCGATGCTCGTCGGCGCGACGAACTCCGCTGCCAGGAAGTCGAGTAGCTCCGGGTGCGAGGGCAGGTCGCCCATCTGGCCGAAGTTGTCGACCGTGGCCACGATGCCGCGGCCAAAGAGATGATGCCAGACCCGGTTGACGAAGACCCGGGGAGTGAGCGGGTTTTCCGCGGCCACGAGCCGATCGGCCAGTTCGCGGCGGCCGCTCTCGTTCGCTGCAAAGGGCCGTGGATCGATTGCTTCCAGAAACCGTCGCGGCACTGGAGCGGCTGGCTGCTTGTGGTTGCCTCGGACAAAGAGCGGCTGGTCGAATACCGTGCCCTCGATGACGCCCGGTGCCCTCGCGGGGTGCGGGATGCGTGAGTCGAGTTCGCGGTAGCGGGCGACTTTCTCTGCAGCGTCTGGCACCGTGGCGATGTCGGTGGGCAATGCGTTGATCTCAAGCAGCGCATTGAGCAGTCGGATCTGGCGGTCCGTCACCGTGCCGTTACGCCAGGCGGCGATCGCTGATCGAACAGCCCGCTGATAGACCGCAGCCACTGCAGCGTCGTCTGCGGGAGGGGTGGCGGTGATATTGGCATCGTTGGCAGACAGGAAGTCGAAGAGCGACGCGGGGGGCAGGCCGACTGCCGGTGGCTCGCCGGGGCCCGTATCGATAGCCATGATGCTGAACCACGATCGCTTGCCGTCGACCGCCTCCACGGGCAGGTCGCCGGCTGTCGCGATCTCCAGATGCGCCTCTTCGCCCCGCCAGTATTTTGTGGAGAGCGTGATCCACTGCGGCACGCCATGTTCAAGAGTCACTGCTGGATAGAGCAGCCGCTGATCGCGGGGAAAGTTTCGGACCACCAGCCGCACCCGGGCCTGTTCTTCGCCGGCCACCAGCAGGCGGATCGAGTCGGACTCGACGACGAACCGCCGCGAGTGCAGGACGGCGCCGTCGCTCGCGACCAGCAGGTTCGATTGGATGCCGGCTGGCAGGAGACGGGTGATGAACCGTTCGCCCGTCGGCTGGATGCGGAATTCCCCCGGTGGCGAGGGGCCGTCGACACCGGCGCCGTACCGCAGCCAGATCTCGGGGGGCGGGATATTTCCCGGCTGGACAGCCGTCCGTCTGGCACGCCCGGTCTCGGCGCGAAGCGTATCCCAGGCAGCCTGACGTGGCTCGCTGGTGAGACCCTGCAGCCTCACGAAGGCCGACAGCGGATGGTCTGCCGTGCGGAACATGGCAAGCCGCTTCTCCGCCTTTTCGAGTGCTGCTCGGGCGTCCTTCTCGGCTTCCGGCTTGGCTGGATCACCCTCTTTCGGCGTTGTGATGTCAGCCAGCTTCGCCTTCGCCGCTGCGACGTTCGCCAGTGCATCTGCCGCGGCGCGACCGAGCGCCTCCGGGAGTGACTCGACCGACTTTGTCCAGGCGTCCGCCAGCGCGGGCCTGAGGGCGGCTTTGCTCGCGGCGAGTTCAACGCGTGAATGCAGCCTCGAGGCCGGTGCGTCGGCGTGGATCAACGCCGGCCGGCAGCTCGCCAGTACGCCGAAGAGTGCGTAGAAATCGGCCTGCGAGATGGCGTCGAACTTATGGTTGTGGCACCGGGCACAGGAGACGGTGAGCCCGAGAAAGGCCTTCGAGATCACGTCGATCTGGTTATCGGTGAAGGTCACCAGTTCGTCGAGCGCGTCGGTGGGTGTGAACCCGTGCGGCACCATCCGGAGATGACCGATACCGAGGGCCGACTCGTTGACATTCGTGGCAGGATCGATCCGCGGATCCGCCAGCAGGTCGCCGGCGATCTGTTCCCGGATGAATCGGTCGACTGGCAGGTCGCTGCCGATCGCGCGGATGCACCAGTCGCGGTACCGCCAGGCATGCGGGATGGCGGGATCGCCCTCGCTGCCGTGGGTCTCACAGTAGCGGACGCAGTCGAGCCAGTGGCGGGCCCAGTGCTCGGCGAAATGGGGCGATGCGAGCAGGCGGTCGATGAGCTTTTCCCACCGGTCAGGGCTGGTGTCGGCATGAAATGCCGCCCGCTCCTCGGTCGTGGGCGGCAGGCCGGTGAGGGCAAAGGTGGCCCGACGAAGGAGCGTGTCGGGATCGGCCTCACCGGCCGGTTCGATACCGGCGGCAGCGAGCTGCGCCGCGAGAAACCGGTCTACGGGATGATCGCTCGTGGCAAGCCACGTGGTGTTGCCCGCAGCATGAGGCGGCACCGCAGGTCGCTGGATCGGCTGCAGACTCCACCACTGTTTCCGGCGGGCGAAGATCGCATCCCACGAGGTCTCCTTGGCGAGTTCGTCGGCGGTCGGAGGCTCGCGCCGCGGATCAGGAGCGCCCAGCGAAATCCACCGCTCGAAGGCCCGCACGATCTCGGCCGATGGCTTGGGGCCGCCCTTGGGCATGGGCAGATCCTGCTCGTGCCGCAGGGCGGCCATGATCATGCTCTCGGCCGGCTTCCCCGGGACTACGGCTGGTCCTGAAAAACCACCCTCCCGCATGCCGCCGGCCCAGTCGAGCGACAGATCATGCTCACGTGTGCCGTGGGTGCCGTGGCATTCATAGCACCGCTCGACGAGGTACGGGCGGACGACCCGTTCAAATAGGTCCTCGCCCTCGCTGGCGGCCGCGACACCGCTCCACGCAACGCTGGCCAAGATGACGCCAACCAAGATGACGCTAGCCAGCAGGAAAGCAGATCGTCCGCAGCCCATGGCCAGAACCATGGTCAGAGCCCGGCCCGCGACACGCACACGAGGCCACCAATCAGACGCCGCTCGGTTTGTCATTCCCTCTATGAGAACGTATTCTGGAATAAGAATTAACAGTGGGTTGGTTTGTTTGAGTTCTTCATGACGAACGTAAACGCTCTTCTATGCGCACCGCATCCGCCGCCAATCGCACAACCGCACCCAAGCCGGGTCGCGACTTCGACGCCCTGCCATCGCCCACGTGTGGGAAGACGCTGGCGATTCTCGAACTCGTCGCGCGGCATCCCCGGGGCATCACTGCATCGCAGGCGGCGCGGGCCTCAGGAATCACGCCCAACCTCGTCTTTCGTATCCTCAAGACACTCGTCGCGCTCGGTTACTGCCTCCAGCACGGTGCGGCGAAGGCCTACACGCTCTCGGGCAAGTTGCTCGATATGGCCGGTCCGCAGTCGGGTGATAAGAGCCTCGTGTTGGCCAGTCACGACGCTCTACGTGGACTTCGCGACGCGACCGGCGAGACGGTGCAGTTGTTGATCGAGTCGGGCGGTAAGGCACTCGTGCTCGAACAGCTTCGTGGCACCCATCCGCTTCAGGTCTGTGGCCAGGTCGGGCTCCGCACGCCGCTCTATTCGTCCGCGCCCGGCAAGACGATCCTCGCCTGGTGGAGCGACAAGCGTCGTGGCGAATGGTTTCGTGGCCGCACGCTCAAGCAATTCACGGCCACGACGCTGGCTGACCGCGAGGGGCTCGTAGATGAACTCGTCGCGTCGCGGGCCCGCGGTTACGCGGTCGATCGTGCCGAGGGGCTCGAGGGGATCCACTGTGTGGCCGCGCCGATTCTCGATCCGCATGGCACGCCTCTGGCCGCGGTCACGATCATGGCCCCCGTTTCACGGCTGCCTGAATCGCTCTTTCCAGCGCTTGGGGAAAAGTGCATCGCGGCTGCGCATGCGATCGAGGCGGCGCTCCAGAGCTGATTCATGGGAAGTGTGGTCGACTGACTCCATTCGGTCACCCCGGCTATGATGCCGGCATAAATCGCCACAGCCGCCCGCTCAAGACTCGGCGCCGTCTCCTTCCTGCATCGCTTCGGCTCGACGCTCAACCACCACGTGCACCTGCATGCCTGCGTGACCGACGGCGTCTTCGTGCCGGCTGCTGACCAAGCAGGCTGCGACGCCCCGCCGGCGTTCCTGCCTGCCCGACCGATCACTCAAGTCCACCTGGCCGCGCTCACCGAGCGGGTGCATTGCCGCGTCGTGCGTTGGTTCCGCATGCAGCGGCTTCTCGACGCCGCTGCTTCCAGCGCGTCCACTACGCCACGGCGTCAGACACGCTCTCTGTGGCTGGGTTCGCCAGCGGCATGCGCGACCCGTCGTGGGGGACGGTCGGCGCGGTTTTAGATCGCTATGACGGCTGGACGACTGGTACGCCCGTGAAACGCCGGCGTGTCGATCTGCCGGTGGATGACAACAAATTCTATCCCAAGGCTATGGACATCGCCGGCGGGGATAGAGGCGGAGAGAGTCAACCACCGGGACGAATGTAGATTTTCCCTTTGCTCGTGGCTTGCAGCAGTTTCGGCAGGCTCGTGGCGATGTCCTCAAGTGATACGTGGGCCTGGGCCCTGGATTGGAGGTCGGTGGTGAGCAGCCGACGGGCACTCCGCAAGAACCGCCAGATGTGCAGCAGCCCAAGTGGACTGCGATCCTGAAACTCCCGGGATACCCAGTAGCCAGTGACGCTCTGACCGCGGAAGATCAGGTCGCCCGGATTGACCGTCGATTCGCTCCCGGACAGCACGCCGTAGACTGCGATCGTGCTGCCTGAGGGCATGCACGCGGCCAGGATGCCCGTCATGCTCCCGGCCACGGCGTCGGCGGCCCAGGTGGCCTTGAGGTCTCGGGCCAGGTTCGTGAGCGATTCCTGAAAGTCGGGCCGACTGCTGTCGAGCACATGCTTGGCGCCGTCCGCCTTGAGTTCGGTGACGAGAGCTTCGCGATGCACAATGTTGATGAGCGGGAAGGCATGGCGATTGCTCAGACGGATCAGCATCCGACCGAGTTGGGAGGCCCCGGCGGTGTGGATCATCGCCCGATGGTGTCCCTTGATCACAGGCCGGGCGAGGCCCAAAGCAGTCAGCGGGTTGACGAAGGCGGACGCGGCTGATTCGTCGGTCACTTCATCGGGCATCGGCAAGGCCTCCACGGCCTTGAGTACGACGTACTCGGCCCAGAAGCCCTGGCCAGACTGCACGGCCCCGGCCACCCGCCTGCCGACGAGGCGATTGGCCAGCCAGCCGCCTCCCGACGAGACGACGGTGCCGCACCCTTCGAATCCGGGAACCACCGGGAGCCTCGGCGGAGAACTGTATTTCCCGGAGCAGGAGAGGACGTCGGACGGGTTCACCGGCGAACAGATCACCCTGACGAGGATTTCGCCGTGGCGGGGCGTCGGGACGGGGATTTCGACGACGCGAATCCCCGCGGGGCCGGAAAAATCCTCGAGCATGGCGGCACGCATATTCATGGCACGAACCCTTCGCGAGAGCGAAACCTGAGCAACGCGGAGCGTGAGATGTTTCACCAACCGTCGCCCCTCAGCAGCATATCATTGAGGGTTCGCTCAAGCCTCCGGATCACGCTCGCGTTCGCGACGTGCTCCCCCGACACAAGGCGGTCAACACGTGTTGTTGGCCGTCCTGTCCCGCCGGGAATGGCTCTGGTGGCTATCTCTGTTACGAGGGCATGGACAAGATCCTGCACGGCCTGTCGCATCGCCGGGTCTTGAGCTCCGCGATGGTGAGCGGCTGGCGGCGGCGAGTTCTGTTCACGGGCGGACGTTTTCCAGGATCGCCCCGCCCGCTCAAGCTGTTTTCTCGCTTCACTGCTGTCGCTGATAGACTCATCAATCGAGATGAAAAACAATTCGCACGAAACGAAGCCCGCCGTAGATCGTCCCTTGTTCTCGGTGATCGTGCCGTTTCTCAACGAGGAACGATGGCTGCCGAAGTGTTTGGCCGCGCTACGGTCGCAGTCGATCGACCCCGCGCTTGTCGAGTGGATCCTGATCGATAACGGCTCGACCGATCGATCGGCGGAGATCGTGCGGGCCGAGCCGCGGGCGACGCTGTTGGCCGAGCCTCGCCGCGATCCGTATCTCGCCCGCAACCGGGGCATCCTCGCGGCACGCGGAGAGTATCTCGCCTTTCTCGACGCCGACTGTCTGGCCGAGCCCGACTGGCTGGCGGCGATGCAGCAGGAGTTGGTGAAGTCGGACGCTGCCATCCTGATTGGCTATCTCGCCTATCCCTCACCGCGGTCCCTGGCGCTGCAACTCCACGAGGACTACGAAGACGCGAAACTCCGGCAGGTGCTCGAGAGCGAGCCGTCTGCGTGCTGGTTTGGCCATGCCGGCAACATGGTGGTGCGGGCAGACGTGTTCAAGGAGATCGGCCTCTTCGAGCCGATGCCGGTGGTGGGAGACACGGAGATCATCCATCGCCTCCGACAGCGGCAGCCCGACGCAGTGGTTCGATACGCGCCCGCGGCACGGGTGGTCCATGCGGAGGTCGACTCGTTCAGCATGTGCCTGACGAAAACCTACGAGATCGGCGCCCACTCCGAGACGCTCGCGCGGGTCAGCCCCTATCGCACGCTTTCTCTCGCGGAGCGGCTGCGTGTCGTCGGCCGATGCTGCCGCATGCACGGCTACGGACCCGGGCGATGGCTCGCCCTCTGGGGTATTCTCATCCTCTGCTATGCGGCCTTCCTGGCCGGACGCTTCGCTCGCGGCTTCGCGAACCCGGGCCGCCCCCAGTGATGATGCTATCAGGACAACCGGGGTGGACACCGTGAGTGCATCGGGCCTGACCATCGTTATTCCGACGAAAGACCTTGCGGGCATGCTGCAGTATTGCCTGGAGCATTTGCAACGGGCGCTCACGGTGGCATCACAGTTTGAGCCCTGCGTGGTGGTAGTGGACAATGCCACGGAAATACCGCTCCTTGAAAAGGATCTGCCCTCCTCGTCCTCACCGGTCCACCTCATCCGATTCGACATCCCGGCCTCATTCGCCGAAGCCATCAACATGGCAATCCGCAGGTATCCCAACGCCTACTACCTCCTGCTCAACGATAATGTCCTGCTGGCAGAATCCGCCCTCGCCGACATGCAGAGGCTGCTTGAGGAATCGCCCAATGCGGGCCTTTGCGGCACGCGCCTGATCTCTCCCGACGGAACGATCCAGCACGCAGGCGTTGTCTTCGGGCCGGGCGCCATCGGTCCCTACCATGCGTCGCGCGGGCAGCCGTCCGCCCTTGTCAGCCGCCTCAACGGGGAGTTTCAGGCCGTGACCGGCGCCTGCCTGCTGATCCGGCAGTCAACCTGGGATGACCTTGGCGGATTGTCCGGTGAGTTCGCGTTCGGGCTCGAGGATATCGACTTCTGCCTGCGGGCTCGCCAGAAGGGCTGGCGCGTGTGCTGCAGTTGCCACACAGACTCGCTGCACTTTGAATCAATGACGCCTAGCAGGGACAAACCGGATACAAGGGGGCGACGCGTATTCATGAACACATGGCGGGGCCGCTACGCCATCGACGGACAAGGATGAGACGATGAAACTCTCGTGTATTATCCACACTCGCAACTCAGCCGAAACCCTCGACAAAGCCCTCGAGTCGGTGGCCTGGGCTGATGAAATCATCGTGGTCGACATGGAGAGCACCGACTCCACACGAGCCATCGCCGCACGGTACACGCAGCGGATCCTCTCCACGCCTATCGTTCCCCGGGTTGACGGTATCCGCCAGCAGTTCCTGGCTGAAGCCCGCCACGACTGGGTTTTCGTGCTGGATTCGGACGAATACCTTGCCGCCGACGCCGAGGTAAACGTGACGAATCTTCTGGAACAACACGGAGATCGGTATGACGCTTTTGCCATTCCGCGGTTCAATTACATTGCCGGCCAGATCATGCGGGGCAGCGGCTGGTATCCGGCGCCGCAGATCCGCCTCTTTCGGAAAGGTACCGTCCGCTGGCCGGACGCAAACCATCAGCTGCCCGAAGTGATCACGGGCCGACTGCTCGAACTCGAGTCGCCCGCCTGTCTCCATATCCACCACCGCAACTACGAAGATTTGCGGCACTTTATCCAGAAACAACTCGACTACGCACTCAACGACCGCTACGACTCCGATCCTTCAACCTTTGATTTCTCGTCGTATATCGCCAAGGCCCACCAGAATCTGGCCACCCATCAGGATACGGAACACGACGGCGACCTCTCGCATGCGCTCGCCACGGTCATGGCCTGGGACGCGGTGATGCGGGGACTGATTCATTGGGACTCGCTCTCTCCAAGGCCCCCCCTGGCGATGCTCACCGCCCTCCCTGCGGCGGCCGGGAAAGTGGCACTGTGGCGCATTCGTTTCAAACAATGGCTTGGCCGCCGGCAGTCAACGCGTTTCGTGCTGCATAGCGTCATGTATCGGATGGGATGGTTGTCGCGCCTCATCCGGACAACCTTGTCCCGGTGAGGGCACGGCGTTGCTGCAAAGTTGGCTCAAGAATGCGCTGGTCGTGGCTGTGGCGATGGCGAGTTGCCTTGGCTGGTGTCGCTCAGTGCGCCACGCGGCGTTTCCAGTTCGAGGCTGCCGCCTCTGAAATGAAGCCGACCGCATTCACAACCTCCCACCACACCAGCAGCAAGAGCACCGCGAGCCTTCGGAGAACCGGATAACGCTTCAGTTTCGTGCTCACACGCCGGGGAAGAGAGCGGTGAAAGCCCACGTCCGCGACCATGGTGCCTGAGCTGCGATCACGACGACGGTTCGCATAGAGAAACGCACCGCGGCCGTACCGGTAGTGCAGGCGGCTGAATGCCCAGAGCGTCTGGGGGTGACGGTGTTCCACCTGCGCGGAGGGAACCCATCGCAGCGGTCGCCCCTGCAGCCGCCATCGGTCGCAGAACTCTCGGTCCTCCGAGGCCGGAGAACTAAACTCCCCATCGAATCCACCGCTCGCCAGATAGTCGCTACGACGCATAGCAATATTATTGCTGGCGAAGAAATACGCACCGGACGGATCAGAATTGAAGTGCTCATAGACGATCTCCAGGATCAACTGGCTCGTTTCCGCGTACACATCAGCGGAGAGTCCGTTGAACGTCGAGCCGCCAGCCATCGCCTCAGGGAACGACTCCAGAGCGGCCACCAGCGTCGCAAGCCAGCCGGGCGTTGGCAGGCAGTCGTCATCTGTGAATGCCAGGATCTCTCCACGTGCCTCGGCAACGCCACGCTGGCGGGCTGCCGCTGGCCCCGCGTTCTCCTGCCGCAGGACGCGGAGTTCGAATCGATCAGCCCATTGTCGCGGGTCAAGCTGAAGGTAGTTGTCGCTGCCGTCGTCGACCACGATGACCTCGCAGGCATGCGGGGTGAAATCCTGCCGGCCAATCGCATCGAGGCACGCGATTATCGCACGAGCACGGTTCCGTGTGGGGATGATCACGCTGGCTATCATGGGCTGCATGGTGTCACGGTCGACCCGACCGAGAACGTTCATCCCCTGTTGAAGAGTCCGGTCCAGCGACGGGCGACTTCTGCTATCAGATATTCGGGTCGGGCCGCCACCGCCGGCCGGCCATTCCTGCACCAGTCGGCCAGCCGGCTTGTCACGGCATCGAGGTTACGCGCATCGAGGACCTCCGCCGGTGACAGCAACTCGGGCGCAGCGCCAAAGTGATGCGCGAGCACCGGAGTGCCGACTGCATGGCTCTCCCCGAAGACAAGCCCGAAGGTCTCCGGGATCCGATACGCTGGATAAAAATAGCAGAACGATTCGGCCAGATGATGGCAGAACTCGTCGTGGGATAGATGCCCGAGATTGAAGACGTTTGCGGGGAGCCTCCTCATGTTCGGCGGCTCGTAGAAGGAAACGTGTAATTCCATCTGTGGCAGCGTGCGGCGGATATGCTCGAAAGCGAGGAGCACGAGGTCGAGCCCTTTCCAGAGGCTGCCAAAGAGCAGTTTGCGTGGATTCATCGGCGGTCGTGTCGCGGAATCCCGCAGGTGCTCCGGCACCGCCACCACGTTATAGACGTACGTCCTCCTGACCTGCTCGAGCAACGACTCCCCGCGGAACAAGGATCTCCTCACGAACGCCTCGACATTCGCCAGATGGGCAGCCGACACGCAGACGAGAGTCGAATCCGTGGCAAGCAGAGACCGCAGCATCCCGAGGTGTCGAGCCTGCTTGAGAGGGTGCATGAACCAATAGGGAGGAGCCACATACCAGTCGTGCATCCACAGAAACGATCTGGCGTGCGGAAACAGTCTTTTCACGACTCGCAACTGTCTCGGTCGCCTGAGCACGACGACCGCGTCGGGCTGCATGTCGCGATGCAGCTGCGAAGCCGCGACGAACTCGACGCCACCAGACATCTCAGCCCGCTCACGATTATGTTGCGCGACGATCACCCGATCGTTCCTAGCCAACTCAGTGGTCAATCGCGCCACCGTTCCTTCGGTGCCGCCAAGCCCCCTGACACGCCGCCCGTCGAGATCAGCGCCGTATTGCCTGGGGCACGCGGGATCAACAAACAGAATCGTGCTCATGCCAACTCCACGGCGGAGAGCTATAACCGAAAGTTGTGTTTGTAGGGGGAAAGAAAAGGCGGCGTATCCTGCTGTGACTTATTCACCAACAGCAGCCCACGACGGGCCGAAAGGA
>Ga0247831_1001875_pt1 | contig 36781 bp, 30 predicted proteins | sample LaCruzMarch2015__9_FD_192406 | JGI IMG/M metagenome (GOLD analysis project Ga0247831, IMG submission 192406) | Freshwater microbial communities from meromictic Lake La Cruz, Castile-La Mancha, Spain - LaCruzMarch2015_1m | ecosystem: Environmental > Aquatic > Freshwater > Lake | place: Spain...
CTCTATCAATAAGTCTGGCAAGAGATTCTGGGATTTTTTTATCTGGAAACTGTTCCAGCGATAGCCATAATATGACTTTGTCAGGTTTAAAAGATTGACGCAACAAGCATTCTATTGCTATCCATACCTCATCTATACGTGCAGGAAAAGAGGTCATGGAAACCACTACTTTTTTATTTCTGAATTCTGTATTTAATCCAATGGGATAGCGATGTTGTGTTTTTAAAAAATAATACGGAACAGTTCTATCCAAAATCCTTTTTAGTACTTTTGCAATAATTCTGTTGAACGCTTTTGTAAAGATGCCTAAGCTGCGATCATGTGGTAATGCAAAATATAAAGCTAATAGATTATCCATTAGATGTTCATAAATTTAGCAATTTCTTCGGCTATGTGTGATGCCGAAAATCTTTTTTTTACCTCAAGTGCCTTTTTACCCATCCCTACCCTAAATTCTGCTTTGGTTATCAATTCTAGAATAGCATCGGCTAATTTGTTTTGACTTCGTACATCAAGGACAATTCCGTCAACACGTGGACTTACAATATCTTCATAGGGAATATCAGAAAAACAAATTGTAGGTAAGGATGCAGACATAGCTTCAATCAATGTATTTGGGAAACCTTCAACCACGGAAGGAAGTACCAGGATGGAAGATTCTGCATACAATTTTTCCATACCATGGACTTTCCCCAAGAATTGAACGTTTTTTGTAATCCCTAATTGTTGAACCAACGCTTTCATGTTTTCCAAAAGTGGGCCGGAACCTGCCATCCTCAAAATCCAGTCAGGTGCATCTTTTACCACCATAGGCATACTGCGAATTAAGATTTCCGGGTCCTTCTCCCAAGCAAATCTCCCTGCATACAAGATAATATTTTTTTTTTCTATCGTGTCCCCAAAGTGCATTTCGGGTAGCGCATTCGGAATTACGCTTATTCTTAGACGGTCGCCGAAGATATTTTCCTTAAAGGTCTTTGCACGATTGGTTTGAGCAATAAACCCAGCTGATTTTGGATACAACCATTTTTTTAATTGCGGAATCGGAAATTTAAAAGGATAATCAGGAATAGTTCTATCTGAAATATAAACAGGGTACTTTGTTCCAAGAAGTGCTAATAAAGTTATTGGGCTGAACCAATCACCAAACACTAAAACCCTATCGGGATTAATTCTTTTTATTTTTTTTCTGATAAATATGAGTAACTTAGGGTAATATAATAATTTATTCAAAAGCGATGAAGATCTTTTGAAATTAGGTTTATATACTGGAATTGTTGACGGCAAGTTATAAAAATGTTCACTCTCCAAACAACAAACAAAGTCTACCTGGAATCCTTTTTTTACGAATTGATGCGCAAGCACCGTGAGCGCCCGTTCTATACCCCCCAGTTTTAAAGATGGGGAGATGATGCAAATTTTAGGCATGTAGTAATTTTTTCGCTAATTGTTCAGAATTCAAAAATTGAACATTCGGCCATTTCTTAAGCACCCTGCTTATTAGCTCATCTAATTGTACCAAAGTATTATCCCTATTTGCCTCAGAAAGCCCACCCACATAATTTATTCTATGAGAGCCTATTATGGCGGGTTTTTTCCAAAAAAAAGCAATCGCGATACTTTCCATGGCTTTATCTACCCAGTTTATTCCTTGATTAAGTGCAGGTTCAAATAAAACATTTCGAATGGTATATATTTGATGGTGTTTATTCACCTGTCCCATATAACGCCATAATCTTATGTGATTTCCGGAGTTGGGGTCCTTGTACTGCTGAAATTTGGAACCCTGGACACCATAAACTCCAGCTTTACGTACGGTTTCTTCAATAAATTCATTCCAAACATAGCAGGGGGCTATGTGTGTATAGGAATTAAAGTTAAACGTGTCTTTAAATAATTGAAGCCCTTCTTCGATACCTGATTGAATAGATTTCAACTCTTTATTGTTTATATAATCATATGTAGCTAAAATATTACCTCGTCTGTTGCTATCATCCGAATCGTCTACTGCGAAGCATTTCAATTGGAAACCGCTTCTGAAAGCAATGTCACCAGAAGTCAATTTATCCATCCAGCGTTGAATATTTAGGTGCTCTCTCGTATGAAATTGAGGATAAATAAATCCATTTTCGATTCCTTTCTTTAACGCTTCAAAGGTTTTAAGTTTTGGATAATAATTTTTATAAGTTTTAGTAAAATGCTCAAAGTAGTAATTTTTAAATCCTGATTGTTCTATCTTAGGGAAATCAGGGTTGGCCATTACCATATTTGCAGTTATTACAGGGGAATTTCCTTTGTCGTCTTTGAATTGCTGTAATACTGTATATAATGTTTCAAAGTCTTCGGCACTTTCGAGGCAGTCATATTTTGAAAATGGATCTTCATTTTTTATAAACCCTAAGTCGAGCAACTTAGATTGAACACTTATATTTGGAATACGTATAGATCCCCAATCATCAGATTCGATAACAAGGATTCGCTCATTTATTTTTTTTCCGCGATAGTTAATTAGGTGCTTTTTGAGATATTCTTTCATAATATTGCTTCGAACTCGAATTCATAGACCACAGATAAGTTGTTTTATTAACTGGAGTTTAATGCTATTATATATCTTTGAAAATTAATTTGCTATTTAATAAAATTTAGTGACAAATATTTACATGTCTATTTCTTCCTACCACTTTGTAATACTTCAAAATGTATTTATCTTAATTTATCTTTAATTAAGGTCTAATATTGGTATTGTTTGTAAATGTGTTGACGACTTTAGTTTCTGTTATTTTTTACTTTTAATTATTCTGACTTTCTATTTTAAACAACTACATATTTTTTGTTTCCTTTATTAAATTACCTAGTTCTTCACTGTTCATGAATTCTACATCTGGCCAAAGTTTAACAATGCTATTCAACAAATTAGTCAATTTAAAAAGTGATTGATCACGATTTTTTTCATCTATTGAGCCTACAAAATTTATCCTATGTGAATTAATGACAGCAGGTTTGCCCCAACGGAAAGCTATTGCAATTTCTTTTAAGCACTCATCCACATGATCTAGATTTTGATTCTTATAGGGTTCGAACGTACAGTTTCTTCTCCAGTAAAGCATTCCTTCCTCATTTTCATCTCCCCAAAATCTATTTTTTTGATATATTTTACCATCTTTTGGAATATATTGCTGGCCACATTGATGATATTTAACGTGTCCTTCTGCCAGCACCTTGTTCAAATGTTCTCCAAAAATGGATTGCGATGCGACAAACGATTTAGAGGCGAAACCAAAGATGTCCTCGAATAATTTTAAGCCCTCAATGGTGTTCTTCTCTACCACCTTTTTTTCGTCTTCTGTGTGGTACTCAAAGGCTGCCATATATTTCTGGGTACGATCTTCAACGCCTGGTTTGTTAAGACCGAGCACCGCTTTTTGTTCAAACCCTTGAATTTCGTCTCGATCTTGGTTTTTTAATAATCGCAGCCACCGAATCGGATGTAAATGCTCTCGACCGTGAAACTGTGGATATAACAAATTTAGCTGAATACCATCTTCCTTCCAAAGTTGAAGTGCTTTACCTTGCCCATAGTGTTCGAATGTTTTGTTAATAGGTTCAAAGTAGTAGTTGTTGAAATCATCACGCTTAATACGGTCAAAATCAGGATTTGCAACCAACGCATTTGCAGTAATGATTGCATTACGGCCATGAATATCTTTAACACTAGTTAAAACTTCAAATAGATGTGTTAGATCATTTTCACTCTCTAACGTGTCCAACCGAGTAAATGCTGATTTATCAACTGGTACATTTTTTTTTAAAAGATACTCATAAACTGTTTTAGAAGGCATTCTAATACTTCCCCAATCATCAGACTCAATTACTACGATTTTCCTTTTAGATGACCAACCTCTTAAGTTAACGTAGTTTTTCGTCAGGTAAGATTTAAGTTTCATACATTTGAGCCGGTAAGTAGTGTTTGAATAGAGTCTTCAAATTTATAAAATAGTTCGGAAAAGACGTTTCCAAATATTAAATTTGGACTCATTGTGTAAAGATCTGCTCTCATGATTATCGCTACCTGCAATAGCGCAATTGGTATGTATATTATTCTAAGAGAATTTACTAGCCTAGATTGTTTATTTTCTTCATACAAAAAATAAAGATAAATTAAGCCTGCTGCATTCGCCGATAAATAGAATCGGTTACTTAATGAATCAAGTAATTGAGCAGACAAAAAGGAAGCAATAAACATTAGGATCGCAAAGTACTCAAGCTTTACTACAAATTTACTTTTACTTATACGACTATCAAATAAAATAGAAACCACTAGGACAATAAGTACAAAATAATTAGTAGAATACCTATTAAGTCTAACATACCAGTTCAGGTTTTGTAAATGAGTTTCACGATTTTCTTTAAAGTTATTGTTTTCGATATAACCAGATGTTCTATCCCCGACACCATCGCCCAAAGTAGATATGTTTGATTTGATACTACTAACTATTGCTAAATTAAAAGCAAAGGTTGCTACTAACAATATTAAAGAGGTAATAGGGTTATAAAACTTTTGGGTTATAATAAAAACGAAGAAAAAAAATACAATATATCCTGCAATAAAATGGATGAAAAAGGATGAAGATACAAGCAACAAATATTTTAATTTTGGTTCTTTAATATATTTAAAGTACCCTAATAAAAAAACCATAAGTGCTAATGGCCATCTAATGCCATTGATTCCTGATGTGAAACTAATCAAAAATATAATTCCGATAATAAACCAATTAAAGCGTTTGTCAACAGAAGGCATTGTGAATTTTATTGCTTTAAATAATGCTAAGTATACACTAAAATAAACGAATCCAAAGAATAATCTGTAAACTATTATATTTCTAGTAAATGGAGTTAAAATAAAAAAAACTGTATGTACATATGCATCGTTATTTATTGCATCTGCATTATACATATTCTTTATTTCGTTTACGTAACTTGAAAATGTGTAAGCTTGAATGCTTTGAATTCTACTTTCATATCGCGTCGCGTCAGAATTAGGAATAGGTATATATGAAATCGAATAAAAGAGACAGAATAAAAGTATATATTTACGTGAATGTTTAGTTCTATAATTTTTTAAACCATACAAGAAAGCTGCAACAGGTGAAATCAAAAACAGTAAAAAATGGTATTTTGATTTATTTTGTGAATTATATGGAGCACTGTACATGATTGAATATTTTTATGTTTATTAAAACGTGTATGTCCAAATAGAAAAAAAAGTGCTGCTAAAAGTAAACTTGTACCAATAGGCCAACCCACACAAACAATGGCTATCGTATCTCACAGGAATTTTAAGTTGTTTAGCATTATATTCTAATTTGATTTTTAGCCATGTTTTAATAGTATGTTTTTTTATTCAAATTATTTCACTTGCCGAATTAATCAGTTTTATGTGTGTGTTTTGCAATTCTCTGAATTTGAATCGACGGAGATGTCTTATGCTATCAATGAATAAATTACTTACATAATAATATCTATTGAATGGAGAATGGTATAACAGCGCTGTAGAATTTAAAGATATAATAATACTGTTCTTAAGATTCATTATAAATATTTCGGCAGGGATATTCGATCTAATCAGAATAATATCGCTTGAAACTGCTAAAAACTTTTGTATTTGTTCCTGGCTTGTTAATGGGTGTAATTTTAAAATTATTTTTTTATCATGTGCTTCCAGTAGCATAATTAAAAAATTTATCTCAGCTTCTACATTTTGGCGCATAGGTTGATTTAGATATAGAATTACATTGTTATTCTGTAATAAATTAGAATCATCCCACCCAAACACTACTTCAAGAGTCTTCTTATATGTTTCGTGTTCAATAAAGCGAATGGGTTTTATTTTTTTATTATTCCAGTTATTGTAAGCTTCTGGCATTGTTAGATGAAGTTCGTCAACTTCCTTTAAATGGCCATATTTTTTTGTTTTTAGAAGTTTTAGAAGTTCTAAATCTCTGATTTTATTTCTCCACAGCCATTTCCATATCAAAATTTCGTTTTTTATCATCTCCAATGAAATCCCTTTAAGTTGGGCATATGGCTTAAGACCATCTTGAAATAATAAAACTTTACCTTTAAATTTGTTTTTCCGAAGAGTCTTTACTACGCTAATTAAAAAGGGGTCTAGTTCTTGAAAGAAAATTAAATTATGATAATTCTTTAAAATTAGATTCTCCATAAATAGTTTATGCGAATATGAAAAATAGCCCGCTAAGTTAATTTCAATATTAAAGTTTTTAAATTCAGCATTTTGTATTAAGGTAAAATCGAGTGGGTTTTCTAGTCGCTTACTATTTGTTTTTTTTAAAATGTATACTTCATAGAAGTTATTCGGATTCGATAATACTTCATTAATTGCAAGTATTAAATGGTATTCTGTAATTACGAAAATAATAATGTTCATATATTTATATTATTTTTAGCATTTAACATTCCTAATGTCGTAATCAAAAGATTTTTCTCGCTTTTGTTCAACGAAAAAAAGTATGCAATTGTGCTAAGTAAAACGAAATTTGTTAAAGACGATAATATGAGTTGAATATATGGGTTTGTGAAAAAATACACAACTGTTATTGTTGCAGTAGCACTCGCAAGCACTGGAAAAATGGTTTCTACTGTGATAGTACGAAGGTAAACAGGAACTGAAAACATGACATGCCTATTTAGTAATAATAGTCTCATACCAAATGCAATTAATTCGAGTATAATACAAATAACCAATATTGAATACGACGCGTATCCCCAATAAAAAAACAATATAGCAATAGGTATATTCAATAAAATAATCAGACTCACCCATATATTATATTCTTTTACTTTATTTAAGCCTTGAAAAATAGTTTGGATTCCAATAGAAAATCCAGTTACATAAATAATTCCAATCGTTAACTGTGCGTATTCAACGGCATTCTTAGGTGGTGTCCCAAGCCAGATAGTTAAAACTGTTTCCATATTCGCAAATAGTGGATTGGCAATGAATGCGACTGCAATTATACCGAATTTAGATGCAGTAGAAGCATAGTATAGCATAGTTTCATAATCTTTTACACCTGCACTTTTCATTATTCTTGGGCTGATTGAAGTTATAATACCTTGGCTAAAGATTCCTATTGCAGCCTGTACTTGTAATGCTACGCCATAAGCAGCGTTAGCAATTACTCCAAAAAATATGTTTAAAATGACCCCGACACCTTGGTTACGACCCAATATTGCTGCTGCACCAATTAAGTTCCAACTTGTAAATGAAAACAATACCTTTATTTCGTTAAAATCTACAAGTTTCGTTGAAATACGTAAAAATGGGTATCTTTTCAACGCGTATAATAAAATAATTATATATACTGTTGCTGCTGATCCTGCCATTAGAAAAGAAAAAAACATTAATTTATCTATGGGAGATATGCTCAATAGTAAAGCAGCTATTAGTTTAAAGATTGAGTCAAGAATACCAATTATAGAAATAAAACTAAAGGTTTCGTAGGCCTTTAGGACTCCCTGATAAGGTATTGATACCATTTGAAAAAACGTAATCAAACTAACAAAGAGAATGACTATTTTAGTTGTTTCTAATCTTTGTGGTGGGATATCCAAAAAACGATCGACGAAAAGAAAACCTGTCATTCCTATTGTAACTAAGAGGAGTAAGCCATATAATAAATGAATAAAAAAACTATTATTAAAGATCATTTTCAATTCAACTTCGTCGTTTTTCCCAATTGCGACAGCAATAAATCGTTGTGTTGCTGCGGTCAAAGACCAATTCATTAGGTTGAATACAGCTACAATACCTATTGTTAATGAATATATGCCAAAATCCTCCACACCTAAATTTTTTAAAATAATGGGTGTGGATACTAGTGTAATTGCAGCCGTAAAAAATTTTTGTCCGTAAACCCAAATTGAATTAGTAATCAAAGATTTTCCCAAAATATTCTATTGTTTTTAGCTGTTAATTATTGTTTTTATATTCACAAAATTCAGAAAATACTATTTATTTTCGATCATTAATTCTGCTAAACGCCAATCTAACATTGTATCAATATCATGAGAGTTCATCTCATTTACTTCGAACTTTCGGACTTTTGTGAATTCAGAAATGGATTTAGATTTTACGGCACTCACTGCCATAATGTAAATAGATCCATTTACTTCCCAAACCTTAGGACAGTCCTGCCTGCGTGTAAAATTCCCTTTCTTAGATTTTGCTAACCACCCATGTTCATCCTCTTCCATTAATACATAATACGGGTTGGCTTTTGTTTCTTTGACTGACACAACCATCTCGCAATCTTCATCAAAAAGCGATAACGCCTCTTGGATGTGCTGTGCGGTTCTAAACGGGCTAGTAGCTTGCAACAGGATAATAGTATCCGGCATGTAATGCTTTTCTTGCTCGTAAAATGATATAGCATGCAAAAGCACTTCTTGTGTTCCGGCTTGGTCGGTTGCTAGTTCGGTCGGTCGGGTGAAGGGCACAGATAATCCCAAATTTTCCACGATATTCTTAATTTCTTCGTCATCTGTCGAAACGCAAATCACTTCATTCGGGAAAATTGCGCGGGCTGCTTCAATGGTGTATTGTATAAGTGGCTTGCCTCCGAGTAGTTTGATGTTTTTACGGGGTACTCCCTTAGACCCCCCGCGTGCGGGTATAACAACTAACGGTTTCATAGATCTAAATGCTTTATATCTTCCTGTGCTCGCTCAAAGTCCTCCGGCTTTCCAATATCTAGCCAATACTGCCGCATGGGGTATGAAATTAAACGCCTTCCTGTGTTGATAAGGTGTTGCATAAGGTCGGTACTATCGTAATGTGCTTCCCTTGGAATATGTTCCAAAACTTCTCGTTTTAGAAGATATATTCCTGCGTTTGAATAGTAAGTATATGTTGGTTTCTCCTTGAAAGATAGCACCTGATGGTTATCAGTCTCTAATACGGCATAAGGGATATCTACGGCATATGGTATAGTCGCTACCGCCATGTCAGCTTTTTTTTCCAAGAAATCCAGAAAAAAGTCTTCGTAATCGAGGGTGGTAAGTACATCCGAATTGGTTACCAGCACATAGTCGTGTTGAAAAGACTTTATTTTACTGGCAGCACCTATGGTTCCCAAGGGCGTATCTTCCCAGACATATTGAATGTTTATACCTTTATTTGCCCCGTTACCAAAATGATTTTCAACTTGTTCGCCTAAATACCGAAGTGATATCCAGAAATCATCGACTCCAAATTGCACCAAGCGATCAATATTATACTCAATAATGGGTTTAGCTCCAATTTTGAGCAAGGGTTTAGGAATCGTATCTGTCATAGGACGTAGTCTACTACCGCGTCCACCTGCCATAATAATTGCATCTAAAGGTAGGTAGGATTTAAAGTGTCGAAAATTAACAACGTTCACCACTCGGTGTTTGCTATCAAGCACGGGAATAATTTTGAAATTACCTTTTCGCAGTTCGATAATTTCTGGTAAAGCATATTGATGCTTACTGATGTACTTTGGATTTGGTTGGATAAATGCATCTACGATTTCCTCCACCCCTAAGCCACTGATTAGTCCGCGGCGCACATCGCCATCCGTTAAGCTTCCAATTAGTCGATGGCTTTCATCAACTACAAAAAGTATGGCATCTGCTGCAAGTGCATTGAGTTGGCTCAGTGCTTGCTTAATGGTTGTACCCTGGGTAATCAAATGTTCCCTATAGTTTCGCATTGGCTAAATAATTGATGATGGCTTCTGCCGCATTGGGTTTATAGTAAATATTGTCACCAGAATATAACCCTAATTTTAAGGCATCATAACAACAATTCAATATTCCTTCAGTATCAAATGGCACGTTAAAGATGTTTAGACTTTGTGCCCTCCCTAGTTGTCGATTACCCACATTTACGGCATATTTATTAAATGAAGCAGCTTCTACGATGGCACTAGACGTATTGCCAATTAGAATGCTGGCTTGTTTCATTGCAGCAAAGTAACGGGCTTTTCCAAAGTTTTCTATCAGGAAAATTTTCTCAGGTAGACTGGCCTGGATTTGTTGAAAAGCTTTTCGGAATACGCTGCCCGCACTATCAGCGTTTGGCATGGTTATGACCACGTTTTGCTTTTGTGCTAATGCTAAGTGAAGCAATACATTAGCCGCTACTTCGCTATAGTATTTATTATGCTCATGTTCTACGGTTTCGGGATGGAAGGTGGCGAGAACAAATGGCTCATGTTCGGGCAGTTCTAATGAAGCCGCAACCTCAGACCATGGTGGTAATTCCATGTTTTTTATCCCATCAAGACTAAGGGCTCCCACGCAATACACCTTTTCGCTTTGACTGAGTATAGCAAGTACACGGTGTGCAAAGGTCTCTGTAGCAACGAAGTGCATGGACGAGGCTAGCGTAATTTGGTGCCGGTAGATGTTGTCAATAGCGCCAAGCGTAGTTTCTCCGCCGTGCAAGTGCGCAAAACGAATTTGAAGCGGTATGCCAGCCTGGACTGCGGCAGACATTTCGAAGCGGTCGCCTAATGCAAGCACCCAATCATAATGATGAGTTCCCCAAAACTGGCTAAAATTGCTAACCAACAAGCCATATGCGTTGGCGATGGCCTCCGGTGTATCAGCAAGCGGCATACCGTACACTCGTTTGATGCTTGTAAGACCCAAGTCCTCAATCATATTCAAGGTATGCCCATGATAGGGCGATAAGTGGGTGCCGAATGCAATGATTTCCATACTGAAGCGGTTATCGTCCTTCAGTTTTTCAATCAAGGGCTGGTAAATGCCAAAGTCAGCGCGTGAACTACTTAGTATGCCTAGCCGGATCATCGGATATCTTGCCAAGTTAGTTGATGGCCTGCTGCTAAATCATGGGCCGCGCTTCTTCCAATTACATTTTGCCAATTCATCGGCGAAATGCCATCACCAGGCCGAAGGGGAATTAGATCATCCTCTGTCAAGGTGCTGCCTACACTTACATCGCGGCTAAGATGAAGACTTTTTCTGGCAATCGCCTTATTGGGTATCTCACTTGGGCTAGGCTCTTTTCGCCCATGACTAGCTATCGTTTGCTCAATATTGCGAATTGCAGTGACCATCGCTTTCAGTTCTTGAGGTTCCAGAGAAGCCTTGTGGTCAGGTCCTGGCAAATTTCGGTCTAAGGTAAAGTGCTTTTCAATTACGGTTGCGCCCAGCGCCACTGCAGCAATAGGCACTTCAATACCTAATGTATGATCTGAATATCCTACAGATACTCCAAAGGCTTGTTGAATGGTTTGCATGGCTTTTAGATTTACGTCACGCATAGGCGTAGGGTATTCGGTATTGCAATGAAGGACTGTAATTTGTGAACGCGACAGTCCGTTTCTCATCAAAACGTCTAAGGCAACTTCTATTTCGCCTAGATTTGCCATTCCTGTAGATAAAATAACCTGCTTGTTGAAGGAGGCTATTTTTTTTAGGTAGGGATAGTTTGTTATTTCACCACTGGGGGATTTGAAAAGTGGTAAATCAAGGCTATTTAGGTATTCTAGGCCGTCCGTATCAAATGCAGTAGAAAAAAACTTAATGCCCTTGCTTTCGCTGTAGGCTATAAGGGTAAGATGGTCCTCATGGGATAACTCTAACGCTTTCAGCATATTGTACTGCTTATCATCTTCATCTCCCATGTTCTTGCTTTGGTAGCTTGCTTTACGGGCTTCCTGGCTGACAAGCTTTTCAGCTTTAAATGTCTGGAACTTAACAAAATCCGCCTTGGCTTCTACGGCTACATCAATCAACCTTTTGGCTTGATCTATATCGCCATTGTGATTGACTCCGGCTTCTGCTATAATAGTAACGCTTGTGTTCATTTGTTTATAGGTTTAGCAGGGTTACCAGCCCAGGTTTCGCCAATTGGCACATCACGTAATACGACCGCACCAGCGCCGATTACTGCTTCAGCACCCACAGATACCCCCTGTTTGACAACAGCGTTCGCTCCAACAAAAGCATTGCGGCCAACTGAAACATTACCTGCCAGTACTGCTCCGGGAGCAATGTGTACTCCATCGTGGATAAGGCATTCATGGTCAATACTACTGGAAGTATTGATGATAACATCGTTGCCAATATTGCAAAATGGGTTGATGGCGGCATTTCTTCCAACAAATACGCCGGTGCCTAAGTTGACAAATGAAGAAATACTACTATTATTATGAACTACGGTTAAACACTGGCATTGTTTGGACCGTACTATTGCTGCAACTTTGGTTCTGATTCTGTTATCACCGATGCCTAACAAAAAATGTGCATTTTCGATCCAAAACGCAAAGTCAACTGCATTTTCGTATCCTAAATAGGATAGTTTGAATGGATTTTTGTGGGTTTCTGATTTATCAGCATATCCATTAATGATTTTGCTTTGCAGAAGAAAAGCCTCGGCAACTACGTATCCGTGTCCAGAATAGCCCAACAAAATAGTCATACGCCAATTATTGTAGCACTACTAGGAATATTTACAATCCGCTCTTCCAGGTAGGCTGCGTTTTCTTGTCGATCACGCTGACAATGTGCGTACATTGGCAGTCGATACATTAACTGCCAGATGGGTCGCGTCATTATCCCATTTTCGTTGGTTTCTTTCAAAAAGGCATCACGTTGGGTACGGTTTTCTAGGCTGACACACATCAACCAGTAATTCCATACGGAAGTAGTTTCAGGAATTGGAACTAGACTGACATCTAATTTTGAAACAAAAAAATCTTGATAAGATTTATAGACAGCCGTCTTAGATTCCCTGTAATATTCTATCCTCTCGAACTGAGCAAGTAACAATGCAGCATTTACATTAGGCATTCTAAAATTATACCCTAAAGAATCATGATAATATTCATAGGGATGTGGTTTTTTTGCTGTAGTAGTCAAATGCTTAGCCAATTGCGCTAATTCTTCATGATTTGAAACAATGAGCCCTCCTCCTCCTGCAGTTATAATTTTATTGCCATTGAAGGAAAAGGCACCAAGTAAACCAAAACTGCCTGCTGATTGTCCGTTGCTTTTAGAGCCTATGGCTTCAGCGGCATCCTCGACTAAAGGTATATTCCATTCTGCACAAATTTTAACTATCTCTTGAATGCGGCACATAAATCCAAATGTGTGCATTGGTAAGACTGCGGCTATACGTTTGCCAGAAAGTTTATTAAAAACACCTTCATTGCGTGTTTCGGCATTTTCTTCCAAAAAACTTTTTAGGGAATTCGGAGACAGACCCATTGTGTCTAAATCAACGTCAACAAATACCGGTTGGGCACCATTATAGGCAATAGCATTTGCTGTAGCCACAAAAGTAAGCGCTTGGGTAATTACCTCTTCATCACGCTTCACTCCAGCTAATCGTAGAGCAACTTGAATTGCAGCAGTACCATTAACTACAGCAACTGCTTTTGCTGTTTGAGTGTACTCTGCTCCAAACTTTTCAACTTCATCTACAAACTTACCTACTGAAGAAACAAAGGTGGAGTCTATGGTTTCGGTGAGGTATTGCTTCTCATTACCGCTAAAATGCGGAACATGCAATGGAACAAACTCTTTGGTTTGATAAACATTCTGAACTTGCTCAATAAAATCTTTATATTCCATTAGTAATTAATTTCGTAGTTACCATAACGATTTCGGTCTTTTAGAGAGTCCGCGTAAACGCCATTTTCCAAAGCTTCTAATAGTTCCTGCACACCCGTTTTGACTGTATTTTGTGGTTCAAACGCTAAGATACGTTTTACTTTGGCAAAGGAAACTTTATAATTCCTGGGGTCCGAGCCATTATTTGTATATTTAACTTTAGCCTTGGGCAGGAACTCAAGAATCGTGTCAATAATCATCTTTTTAGTATTGTTATTCACATCTCCACCAGCATTAAATACTTCAAAATTAATTTTTTCTTTGTCTGCATTGATTACTAAATCGATCAATCGCGCGAAGTCGCGTACATGGCAATAAGGTCTCCATGTATGCTCATCAAAAACAAGTAACTCTTCTCCGAAATACAATTCTTTTACAAACTCACTAACACTTAAGTCAAAACGCATTCGTGGCGATAGGCCAAATGCAGTTGCAAAACGAAGTACCGTTGCGGTATAATTTACTGATCCCTTTTTAGATAATAAATATTGTTCGGCACTAACTTTATCTTTAGAATATAAGGATAAAGGATTGAGATTAAATTCTTCATCGGCAAGTTCATCTTCCTTAATCAATCCATAATTTGAACAGGTTGAAATAAATAACAGGTTCTTAATGGCTTTGTCTCCAAAAAAGTCAATGCATGATCTAATTCCGATGTCATTAATCATACCACTTGCTTCAGGATATTTCTTAGTAATCGGATCACCTACTAAACCCGCTAGTATTACTACTGTGTCTATTCCTTCACTTGCTTTGGCTAGCGATTTGTTATCATTTAGGCTTCCTTTTATGAGGGTATAATTATTATCCCCTAGGTAAGGTTGGATAGCAAACTGGTTGTCGTAGATGAAATTATCAAGAACTACCACGTTGTATCCCCTTTTTAAAAAATCTGACGTTACAACGGTCCCGACATATCCAGCACCGCCGATTAATAAAACATTTTTCATTGCTTAATTTGTTAGTTTTGATTCAAAAAGAGCGTTTTGTATGATATAGACCTGTTGTCAAAAGCAAACGGCCTAAGAGTATTTTCTTATTTTACCCCTTGATTCAGTTAATATTGTCATTTAGACGGGGGAACTGTACTATAATTCGGTTTTTTAATAAGATTTAATGAAACTTATTCTTTTGTCCTATAAATACTAAGTCACACCTTTTATTTTAGGCTCAGCATATACTCTAAACATGTTTTTTATATTGATATTATATTGAATCTAAATTATAAAAAGATAAGATAAAGTTACTAACTAATAATTTAAAAAGAGATATTTTTAAAGTTAATTAACATAGGTATTTACAATATGTTTTGCAATAGATAGCGCAGCAGTTGCACCAGGCGAGGGAGCATTTAGAACGTGTATTTGATTCCCAATTTTCTCAATTCTAAAATCCATCATTAATGTTCCATCAATATCCATAGCTTGAGCTCGAATTCCGGCAGTACCTTTTTCTGTAAACATGTACTCATCTATTTCAGGGATGAGCTTCTGAGCTTTTTTTATAAATGCTTTTTTAGAAAAAGAACTAATAAACTCGCTCATTACAAATTTGAAATTTTTAGCAAAAAAGTTCAAAAAGCCTTTGTAAGTTAAAGATTCAATTGTATCAGAAAGTGAGAAGTCTTTATTTGAATATCCCTCCCTTTTTAGGGCAAGAACAGCATTAGGTCCAACCTCTCTTCCGCCATTAACCATTCTCGTAAAGTGTACACCCAGGAAAGGATAGTTTGGGTCGGGTACTGGGTACACTAGGTGGTTAATGATATGTTTGTATTCTTGTGCAATTTGTAAGTACTCTCCTCTAAATGGTACTATTTTTATAGGACTTTTAATCTTTGTAAGATTATTATAAGTCCTGTCCGAAAATAATCCGGAGCAGTTAATTACCAAGTCAAATTCTTTTTCTAATTTATTTGTTTTTAATATAATTTTACCATATTTGCTTTGAGTGCCGCTCAATACTATCTGATTCAGAAATATATTACCACCTAAATTTTGTATCGATTCCGCCAATTTAATTAAAACCTGTTTATAATCAACAATCCCTTCCTCAGGAACGAGTAACGCTTCTTTTGCAATAACATAAGGCTCCCTTGCTTTTAATTCACTTTTTGCAAGGTATTTTAAACCCACAAGCCCATTTTTTCTGCCTCTCTCTGCTAATTCATTTAATAAATTTATTTCTCTATCATCACTTGCTACAACAATTTTACCACAAATATCATGGTTTACCTGGTTTTTTTTACAGAATTCAATCATCTCTCGAATACCTTCAACTGCTAATTTAGCTTTAAGAGAACCTGGTTGATAATGTAGTCCACAATGTAAAACTCCACTGTTATTTCCAGATTGATGCTTTCCTAACCCATTTTCTTTCTCGAATACGCTAACTTTGTAGTCTTTTATAGAACTACATATTTGATATCCAATAGCCAATCCAAGTATACCACCTCCAACAATTGCAACTTCTTTCATTGTATAAATTATGTGTTTTAAGACTCGTTTAATGTAAAGTTAGTGTTGTTATAAGCATTACATGAAATGTTAACAACAATAATCAAGTAGGTTTCTTATCACTGTTTGCCGATATACATATTGAGAGGACTCAAAATTGTAATCCGTTATTAAAAATTTGATGAAATAAGCAATCCTTAAGTACTTAGTATAAATGTTTTGTTTATTTATTGTCGAGTTAATATATTATTTATTTTTGCCTTCTTCCTCATAATATCCATATCCATATCCATATCCATATCCATACCCATATCCATACCCATACCCGTATCCATACCCACCTTGTTTTTTTACCCCATTCAGGATAATACCAGGACGGGTTAATTTTTTTGCGGCATATAATTCTTCCAACATTTCAATAAAGGGCTTCCGGCTTACTGCAAAACGTGACACAATTAAGGTCTGGTCCACTAACGGCATGAGCAACAAGGCATCTGTCACCAGGCCTAATGGCGCGGTATCCACAACTATGTATTCAAATTGTTCCCTTAATAGCGCAAACAAATCGGTACAGCGTTCTTGTAAAATCAACTCGGAGGGATTGGGTGGTACAGGGCCACATCCTATGTAAAATAAATTTTCAATACCGGGAGCAGGCTTGATTAGGCCATCCAGTGTTTGATTATTATCCACCAACCAGTTGGTAATGCCCTTGCTTTCGGATTGGCCAGTCAAGTATTGCACCACTTTGGGTTTGCGTAGGTCGAAACTCAGGATTATGGTTTTTTTACCTGCCAGGGCCTGGGTAATCGCCAGGTTGATGGAGATGAAAGTTTTTCCTTCGCCGCTCACGCTGGAGGTAACCAATACAATCTGCTCTTTACTACCTATGGCATTGAAGGATAAATTGGTGCGCAACAAGCGAAACATTTCTGCGACGGAGCTTCTACTTCCTTTTTTGATCGCAATCGCATTGATGCTGTCCTTGGGTACCCCAATCATGCCCAGAAACGGGATGTTTGTTAGGTTGCTGAGGTCTGTGCGGCTGTACACTTTGTTGTCCATCAATTTCCGTAAAACCACGATTCCGGCTGGTAATCCTAATCCTAAAGAAATTGCCAATAAATAGGCTAATTGCGCTTTAGGAGAAATAGGTCCGTTATTTGTCGGGTTGTTCAAAAAACGCGCATTGGCGGTTTGTGCGGCGATGCTAAGGGCCGTTTCTTCTCTTTTTTGCAATAAAAACAGGAAAAGGGTTTCTTTAATTTTTTGTTGCCGCATAATTTGCAACAATTCCCTTTCGTTGCGAGGTACGGCACCAATGCGTCTCTCTATGGGACTTAAGCGGCCAAGCAAGGTATTTTTGCGGCTTTGCAGTTCCCGGCTCATGTTATTGAGCGAACTGCGCACACTTTCCCTTATAAAGGCTAATTGCTCCTCAAAGGTATTGACGGCTGGATTCGCGCCGGTTGCTGCTTCCATCAAGGTAGAGCGTTTCAGCAATAATTCGTTGTATTGCTTGATCAGATCGCCCAGAGACGGCCCCAAAATTTGTGAATTCCCAGGCAGTGGTTTGTATTGTTTTTCGGCATCGTTCAAGTATTGCTGGATGTTGGTGAGCAAACCCGTCTGTACGTCCACTTCCAATAGTTGGTTGTCCAAATCACTTACTTGGCTTAAGTATTCCACCGCAGCGCTCGGTAAGTCGATGGGTACTTTGTTGGTTTGTTTATAATTTTGAACGTCTGATTCTACTTCATACAATTCTTTGGCAATATAACTGAGGCGCTCATCGATAAAGGCCAGCGTATTGCGCCCCGCAAGGTTTTTTTCTTCTACTACCCCATCATTGTACGCTACAATTAGTTCATTTAAAATGTCTTTTGCTCTATTGGGCAACTCATCATTTAGGACTAGATTGAGAACATTCGCTGTTTTAAGTAGTTCTACTGATAATTTTCGCGTGTAGGTTCTTGCCATATCAACGGCACTAAAGGCATTTACATCATAGACAGCGCCAACCTGAACTGACTGGTTTTTTTTCAAGATAAATTGAAAATCTTCAATACGGCTTGGCACCTCAAAAGTGCAAACGGTTGTGTCGGTTTGTTTGACAGTTTTTGCGCTGTAATGCATGGAATCTAAAATGCGCATTTCAAACTTGAGGGGCGCCGACAAAGAATCTAAGCGAACCAAGTGGAATACTCTATAAAGTTCGGAATCTTTAATGCGTCCTTTCCCTATAAATTGATTTTGTAAATCCAAAGAGTCAAGTACGCGCCGCATAAGGTTGGTCGACTTAAACACCTGCAATTGATCCTCAATGGGCGAACTGTTGCTAAATCCTAGTTCTCCCAACAATGCTTCTTCGGAAAGACCGCTTTCTTTGGGATCCGTCACCAAAATAGAGGCATTTACCTGATATATTTTAGGTGTATACCGTAAATATAGGTTTGCTGCCAGCAGGGCGATTATAAGTCCAAGGAGCAACCAATACCAATTTCGAAGCAGCAGCCAAAAGTATTCGCGCAGGTCAATTCCTTGCTCCTCTTGGTTGTTGTTTTGCGTATTTAATGTATTTTCTTGCAAGCGGATAAGATTATCGTGGTTGGAAATATTCGGGCAAATGGTCTATCTAAACAGGGCAATCGCCAGGGTAATGATGGAAATAAAGGCCGTTCCGTACGTGACTCCTCGGGCAAATGGATCTTGGACCGTGGCTACTTTTGCACGGATGGGTTCGACATACAATACATCGTTTTGCTTCAGGTAAAAATAAGGGGAACGAAAGATTTCGTTTGTTTGGAAATTGAAGCGTTGGTACGTGCGTTGCCCATTTTCTTCTCGAATGAGTAATACATTGGTTCGGTTGGCATAAGGCGTAAAATCACCTACATTACCGATGGCTTCCAGCATGTTGATACGCTGGTTGCTTACCCGAATGGTGCCTGGTTTAGTTACTTCGCCCAGGATGGTTATTTTGAAATTCAAAAAACGCGCATTGACTACGGCGTCTTTTAAATAGGGTTTAATGCCTTCTGCAATTTGATTTTCAATTTGAGCAATGGTGAGTCCGCCCACTTTCAACCGTCCTAATACCGGGAAGTTAATAAAGCCTTCCTGGTCCACAAAATACCCGTTGAATAATTCGAGGGGGTAGTTGCCTTGGGCGTTGTTGAGTTGCTGCATCATCTGGTTGTTCCCCTGGCTTTGCACCGGCTCTATGTTAAAGGGGGCTGCTGCTTCCAGGTTGAAACTAAACACGGTGATGCGCAACAGGTCATCGGGCTGGGCATGTAAGGTTGTGGCGTTGGATAACTGTTCCGGGCTGGTAAATACAATTTGATCGGCTGGGAAGGAGATCAGTTCGCGGTGGTGTACGCAAGCTGCGGTAGCCGACGCGATTAGGAAACATGCCAGGGCTATTTTTAATATTTTGATCATTTTGGCGGATTCGCTGTGAAGTGCTGTTGTTTTAGATGCTCGCAGGGGCAGTATGCGCTGCCTGGTTGGCCAAAAACCATTGGTAGGTTTGGGTTAAGCCCGCTTGAAACAACATTTGAGGTTGGTAGCCCAGCATGTTTTGGGCTTTGGATATGTCGGCTAAAGAATGGGGGATGTCTCCCATTCGATTGGGGCCGTGGTTGGCCTGGATGTCTTTTCCACTGATTATGCGAAGGGCTTCTACCATCTGATTCAAACTTGTGGTATGTCCGCAGGCAATGTTGTAGATCTGATTAATGGCAGCGGACTCTTCGGTAAACAATGCCAATCGGTTGGCAAGCACCGCATTGGCTACATAGGTGAAGTCGCGGCTAAAGGTGCCATCGCCATTGATTTGAGGGGCTTTGTCTTCTGAAAAACATTGCATAAACAGCGGAATTACGGCTGCATAGGCACCTTTTGGGCTCTGTCGTGGCCCAAAAATGTTGAAGTAGCGCAATCCGATAAATTCCATGCCGTATAGTTTGCCATATACATCGGCGTATAGTTCATTGACTAATTTGGTCACCGCATAAGGTGACAGGGGTTTGCCAATTTTATCTTCTACTTTGGGCAAATCGGGATGGTCGCCATACGTGGAGGAGGAAGCGGCATACACGACTCTTTTGATACCGGATTGGCGTGCTGCTTCAAATACATTCAAAGTGCCGCCGATGTTGATGCCATTGGTGGTTACCGGATCGTTGATGGAGCGCGGTACACTGCCGAGGGCGGCTTGATGGTCAACGAGGTCCATACCCTCCATGGCTTTCATACAGGTATCAAAATCCCGAATATCACCGTCTATCCACTCAAACCTTGGGTTATTCTCTAAATGCTGGATGTTTTCTACCGAACTTGTCAACAGGTTATCCAATACCCGCACTTTTCCTACCCGCTCATCGGCTAATAAGGCATCTACCAGGTTTGATCCGATAAATCCTGCGCCACCAGTGACCAATATGTTTTTAGTATGCATGCTATCTATATTTTAGTTTTGTAATAGATTTTTGTTATTTAACCCTTCGTATTGCAGCAACTTTTGCAAGTTTTTATCTTTCAAAGTCTTCCCCAACAATTCGAGGTGTTTGGTATGGTGTAAATCTGTGCCTGCAAAATGCACCAATTTGTTTTTCAACAGGTAGAGGCCCAGGTCGCGTACACTTGGTCCGTAATAGCCGGTGAGGGAAAGCAGGTTGAGTTGTAGTTCGTATCCGCGGTCGTGCCAGTCGTGGTAACGCGCTTTATTGGTTTTTACGAATAAATAGCGTTCGGGATGGGCGATTAAAGGTACGTACCCCTTTAGTTGCATGCGAAACAGGATATGGTCCAAATTGGGTGGCGCAGAGAGGGGCGACATTTCGATGAGTACGCGGTTGCCGGGCAAGGTACGCAGCGGGGTTGTTTCGAGCAGTTGTTCGAAATGGTCGTCCAGCATGTATTCTGCGGCTGCTTCTACCCGCACCTGGATACCGGCCTCTTTTAGGGCTTTTCGGGTATCGTGTAAGGCGGTTTCTATGGTTTCGTTGGTGTTGGGGTAGAGTTCCTGGTAAATATGGGGGGTGGCGATGAATGCTTCGAAACCGAGTTGCATTAGGCCTTTTATTAGTAGTACACTTGTTTCCACATTCGGTGCGCCGTCGTCTATGCCGGGCAGGATATGCGAATGCATGTCTACCTGAAGGCCTGCATAGCCCGTTGGAGCAGCAGCAGCTGTTTTTTTGAAGAGGCTAAACAAGGCTAAACGGGTTGTACTTTTAAAAAAGGTAGACTTAAACGCTTCCTATTGGAACGGGTGTGGGCTTAGTGGCAATTGCACAAATGGGTGCTTTTGATTGCTTTCGAGCTTCGGTATGGCAGTACGTATTTGGTGTACCATTTCGATCGCAGGCAGCACCGTGGCGATGCCAAATCCGGCACCATTCAGCACTGCTTCATAACTTTTGGTATGTAAATCGGCGAAGCCATCGCTGAATTCGATTTCTTGTCCGGCAATGGTGATGGACCGAAATGTGCGTTTTTGTGCTTTTTTCTGGTTTTCGGGCAGGGTATCTGCATTGATGCTCATAAACCAGCGCACTTGGGCATGTTGGAGTTCGAGGTATCCGGCAGCCCGGTCGTGGGTATGCTGGTGTACTTCCATGGATTGGAGCGGGCCGAACAACCAGAGCAAGAGGTCAAAAAAATGAATGCCAATGTTGGTTGCGATGCCGCCAGATTTGGCCATTTCTGCTTTCCAACTGGTGTAGTACCACTGTCCGCGTGCTGTGATGTAGGTGAGTTCCACCTGATGCTTGGCTCCGGTGTGTTGCAGGTTGTTTTTTAATTGAACCAGTTCCGGATGTAACCGCAGTTGCAAGATGGTGAACACTTTGTTGCCGGTTTCGGCTTCATTTTCCATCAGTGCTTCGGCGTTCCAGGGATTGAGCACGAGGGGTTTTTCGCAGATGACGTTTGCGCCGTTTCTCAATCCAAAGCGTATGTGGGCGTCGTGCAGGTAGTTGGGGGAGCAGATGCTCAGGTAGTGTATCGGGTTTCCCTGTCGTTTTAGTTTTTCCAGGTGCCGGTCGAAACGTTCGAATTCGGTGAAAAAACTGGCTTCGGGGAAGTAGGAGTCTAGGATGCCTACAGAGTCGTTGGGGTCATAGGCGGCTTGCAAATGATTGCCGGTTTCTTTGATCGCCTTTAGGTGTCTTGGGGCGATGTAGCCGGCGGCTCCGATGAGACCAAAATTTTTTATGATAGTTGTTAGTTGTAAGTTGTTAGTTGTTAGTTGGGGGTGCGGCTTGGAAAATTCCACCGATTCTACAAATGCCTACAAATGCGCGACTTCTCCGAAGTCGTAAGGGTGGGGTTGGGGTTTCGTTTTTTTCTACAAATGCATGACTTCTCCGAAGTCAGAAGGGTGGGGTTGGGGTTTCGTTTTTTTCTACAAATGCATGACTTCTCCGAAGTCAGAAGGGTAGGGTAGGGGCTCGGTTTTTTTCTACAAATGCATGACTTCTCCGAAGTCAGAAGGGTGGGGTTGGGGTTTCGTTTTTTTCTACAAATGCATGACTTCTCCGAAGTCAGAAGGGTAGGGTTGGGGCTCGGTTTTTTTTCTACAAATGCATGACTTCTCCGAAGTCGTTAGGGGTGGGTTGGGGTTTGGTTTTGCTACAAATGTTTGACCTGTCTGAGGTCATAACTATTTGGGAAGCAGTTGTTTATTGAATTTTTGGAGACTTTTGAAATATTGGGCCTTTTAGGGCTTTATCGTCTGGATCAGGTCGATCGGGTGGGCAACCCAATCGGTGATGGATTTTGTGGCGCTGCTGAAGTTGATGCCTATGCCAATGATTTTTTTGCCCTGGGTTTGAAAAGGCAAAGCATATTGTTTCTGGGCGATCTGCTCAAATGCGGCGTTGGCAGACTTGTCCATTTTATATTCGAAAATGAAAATCGTTTGTCCATCGAATAGCACATCATCTATTCTGCCGTTGAAGGTGCTGTATTCAGAAATTGCTTGCAAACCTGTCAAGGTTAGGGCAAGATGGGTCATTGCATGAAACCAATCTTCTCCTGGACGATATATATGGTGGGCAATATTCGCCAGGGCACTATTTAGGGTTTGTATGAATGCGGGCCAATTTTGTTGTTGCAATTGATGGCGCATTTGTGCGCTGATGGTATGCTCTACCTGGTCAACAGGGGTTTGGGCATACTCGGCGAATAGATGGGTATTGAAGGATTGCCTTACCTCTTCATTTGGATAACCCAGGGTATAGATTACGCTGCCGTTGGGCAAGGTTTTTTGTTCTTTTATGGTCAGGTATCCCGTTTGTAATAATAAACCGGTGATGCCTACATTGGATAAGTCTGCGCCCTGGACAGTTGAAAAACCTGCTTCGCGCCATTCCAGATCATTGGGCAGAAAGCCTTCTTCCCGGATGCGTTTGGTTAAAAAGGTGGGGGTGCCTGTTTCAAACCAGTAATTGTGAAATGCTCCTGTTGGATTCGCTGCTGAAAAGTAATTCAACAAGGAAAAAGGACAATAGAGGGTATGTTTTGCATCCCAGGAATAGCCATTGTACCACTTCTTGAGTTGTTGCTTTAGATCGTTGATATCCAATTGATTATTTCGAACCAATTGATTGATATACGGTTGGAAATTATGATCCAGTTCTTCCTGGGTAATCCCCAACATGTTGGCAAACAACGGTGAAAGCGAAAGATCTTGCAGGTTATTGAGGTCGGAGAAGATGGAGATTTTTCCAAATTTGGAAACCCCTGTTAGCATGCAAAAATGGACATAGGCATCTTGCGATTTTAGGGCCCCATAGAAATTTTTGAGTGCCCCTAAATGTTGTTCTGCTTGCGGTTCTCCCAGGAAATCGGTGATGGGTTTGTCGTATTCATCAATCAGGACTACGGCACTGCCTAACTTTTGGAGTAATTCGGTGAACTTTGCTTTTGCACCGTCGTTGGCTTGCAGTGCAATGCCGTGGTGTTGCGCTTGTTCGGTAATCGTTTTATCGAGTTCTGCTTCCAGGGTATTGTTCCGGAAGTTCATCGCATTGAAGTCTATATAAATGACGGGTTTGGGGGCCCATTCGATTTTGTTTTCTATCCAGAGGCCTTTGAAAAGGGCTTTTTTGCCTTCAAATATTGCTTTCAGGGTGCTCAGCATCAAGGATTTACCGAATCTTCTGGGGCGACTAAAGAAGGTAAATCGACTACCCAGGGTTAACAGTCGGTGGTAATACTCCGTCTTATCTACGTATAGATAGTTGTTTTCCCGGAGGGTTTCGAATGTTTGTATGCCTATGGGTAGGTACTGCAAATTATGGAGTTTTTTAAGGGGTTCCACGGAGAAGCTCGGAGGTATGGAGTTGCGCGGAGAAAGGGGTTCCACGGAGAAGCTCGGAGGTATGGAGTTTCGCGGAGAAAAACTCTGTGTAACTCCGTACCTCCGAGCTTCTCCGTGGAACCCTTTTTTTCTCAAAGAACTCAAGAATAGAACTCAGAAACTCCATCCGTGATTTCTTTCAGGGGCACTTCATTCAACTCCGAGTGCATCGGCAAAGAAACCACTGAAGCACACAATGCTTCCGTCACCGGATACCCCGCGTCGGGTCCGTGCCAGGCCGCCGCGAATGCTTGTTGGCGGTACAGCGGCACGGGGTAATAAATCATGGCCGGAATGCCTTTTTCCTGTAAGTAGGCTTTCAGGTTATCGCGTTGTCCATCGGCCACCTGAAGCGTGTACTGATGAAAGGCGTGGGTAGAATTGGGCTGCCGGGCCGGGATGGTTAGTTGCGGTATTTTGTTAAACACCGCATCGTAATATTCAGCCGCTTGGTTGCGGGCTGCATTATAGGTGTCGAGGTGGGGCAATTTCACATTTAAAATGGCCGCTTGAAAGGCATCTAAACGAGAATTTACACCGATCAGGTCGTGGTAATATTGCTTGGACTGGCCGTGGTTGGCGATCATGCGCGCTTGTGCGGCCAGATTGTCGTCGTTGGTCATGATGGCACCGCCGTCTCCGTAACATCCCAGGTTTTTGGAAGGGAAGAAGGAGGTGCAGCCGAAATGTCCCATGGCGCCCGTTTTTTGCACGCTTCCATCCGCAAAGGTATAATCCGCGCCGATGGCCTGGGCATTGTCTTCAATGATGTACAGGTTGTGCTTGGCGGCTAAAGCCAGGATCGGTTCCATGTCGGCGCTTTGTCCGAACAGGTGTACAGGCACGATGGCTTTGGTACGCGGGGTAATGTGGGGCGCGATTAAATCGGCTGTTATATTAAAGGTGTGCGGATCAACGTCGGTCATGACGGGGGTGAGTCCGAGTAGTCCGATTACTTCTGCGGTTGCCACGTAGGTAAACGCGGGTACGATGACTTCATCGCCGGGTTTTAATCCGAGGGCCATCATGGCGATTTGCAGGGCGTCGGTTCCGTTGGCACAAGGGATGACGTGTTTTACACCGAGGTATTGCTCGAGGCTTTCTTTAAACGCATTTACTTTTGGTCCGCCGATGAATTGGCAACTTTCCAGCACCTCTTGTATTTCCCGATTCAAGTCCGTCTCAATTTTTTTGAGTTGGGACTTCAAATCAACCATTTGTATCATAGGGAACCTGTGTGTTTTTAAATTGGATTAGCTTCTTTTTCGAAAGATGATTTGTTCATCTGCTTGTTTAAATTCGATGTCAAATTCATCGAACACGACTTGTCTTCCCAGTATATTTTCCTGGTTTTCCCCTTCTACGATCCAAGCAACCGGTGCTGTTATGGTTTGATTATCAATGGTTATTTGAAGATTTCTCCAAACAAATCCAATTTTTCCGCCACCAATACCACGTGCTTCCTGAATCGTCTCTCCTTCGGCTAGTTGCAAATTTAGTTGTTTGCCCATGTCTGTTGAAATCAAGCTCGCATCGGCACCCGAATCAACTAACATTGGTAAATCCACCGAATTTTGGCCAAAAGACAATTTAATTGGAATAAACGGGGTCCACTCTTGAAAAGAAACCGCTCTAAAATGTACCGCACGAAATCTTACCGTTCCAAATTGATAGGGATCCACAAAATAGACTAAAAAGTCATTGTCTATTTCTTTGGCCTTGTTGCACAGTGTTGCTAAGGTTTCATCATGCGCAATCAATCCCTTTTCATTGTAAGCAATCCATTCGCCTTTGTATTGGCTCAAGAGCGCTTTGTTATGGTTTACCCAGTTGTTTAAATCTGGATTGTTTACAGCTTTCATGGTTTCAAATTTATGCTGCAAAAATAAGGGATTTTTTTATAATCATATCGGCCTACAAATGCGTGACCGCTCCGAGGTCAATTGGGCATGTCCAAACTATCAACTAACAACTATCAACTTTCAACTAAAATTACGGCTTCGCCTTTCATAAGTTGCGAGCACTTATGCGGTAATGATAATTGGTATTTAGTTTTTTTATAATCATGTCAGCCTTTCAGGCTTTCGCGTCTACTGGAATTTGGGTGTTGGTTGGTTTGGGTGATTTATTATTTGATCGTCTAGAATCATTTCAGCCCTTCGGGCTTTGATGGGTGTTTCAGGGTTTAGAATCATTTCAGCCCAATGGGCTTTGTTTGGTGTTTCAGTGGTTGATTCGTTGGTTTTTCAGGTTTTTTTGATTTGGGTAATGGTTTATTTGGTTTTTTATAATGTTTAATCGCCTGCGGCGACCTTTCCACTCAATTTTCTAGAATCATTTCAGCCCTTCGGGCTTTGTTTGGTGTTTCAGGGCTTAATTATTTGGTTTTTAGGTTTTTGTAATTTGGGTATTGGTTGGTTTGCGTAATCGCCTGCGGCGATTGAATGTTGGTTTTTTTCTACAAATGCGTGACCTCTCCGAGGTCAGGTTGATTGAACAGGGCTTAATGTTTAACATAACCCCCAACTAACAACTAACAACTCACAACTAACAACTAAAATTAAAGTCGCCAGTAGTGGATCGCCGGATCGACGTTGTCGTAAATCGCCTTCAAATCCATCAAAATCGGATTAGGCTTGGTAATCGATTTGAAATAGGCGCTGTCGTATTGGCGGTAGGCATCGTGTGCTACTGCCACTACGACGGCGTCGTAATCATCGGAGATTTTATCTACCAGGGTTAGTTTGTATTCGTGGGCTACCTCGTTGGGGGAAGCATTGGGATCTGCCAAGTGTACGTTGACGGAATAGTCTTGCAGTTCGTGCACCAAAGCGGCTACTTTGGAGTTGCGGATGTCGCTGACATTTTCTTTAAACGTAATGCCGAGTACCAATACTTTCGCGGTGCGCGGGTTTTTATCTTTTTGGATCATCAACTGGACCAGTTTCTTGGCGATGTAGCCGGGCATGGAGTCGTTGATGCGGCGGCCGCTGAGGATGACCTGGGGTTCGTAGCCGAGTTGGATGGATTTGTGCATCAGGTAGTATGGATCTACGCCGATGCAGTGTCCGCCTACGAGGCCGGGGTAAAACTTCAGGAAATTCCATTTGGTGCCGGCGGCCTTGATGACTTCCTGGGTATCGATGCCCATGCGGTCGAAAATGATGGACAGTTCGTTCATCAACGAGATGTTGAGGTCGCGCTGGGTATTTTCGATGACTTTGGCTGCCTCCGCTACTTTGATGCTGGATGCTTTGTAAATGCCTGCCTCAATGATGTGGCCATATACACCGGCGATGTTGTCGAGCGCTTCTGCGTCGGAGCCGGATACGATTTTTAGTATTTTGGTGAGCGGGCGGGTTTTGTCGCCCGGCACGATGCGCTCGGGGGAATAACCGATTTTAAAATCCTGGTGGAGTTTTAATCCGCTGTGTTCTTCTAGGATGGGGAGGCAATCTTCTTCGGTGCAACCGGGGTACACGGTGGATTCGTACACCACATAATCGCCGGGCTTGAGGGCTTTTCCTACGCTGATGGATGCTTTTTTGAGCGGGGTCAGGTCGGGTACTTTGGCTTCGTCGATGTCGGTGGGTACGGCTACGACGAAGAATTGGGCTTTTTTAAGGTCTTCCGGATTGGTGGTAAACAGGATATCGGTGTTGGCAAACGCTTCGGCCTCTAATTCTCTGGACGGGTCTTCGCCGCGTGCCATCATGCTTACCCGCGCTTCATTGATGTCGAAACCAATTACCCGGAAATGTCGGGCAAATTCCAGGGCGATTGGCAGGCCTACATAGCCTAACCCAATGACTGCCATGGTTTTTTTCTTTTCGATGAGCGCTTGATACATGATAATGCTGTTGTTATTTATGCGGGATTATGAGTAAGAAAATGGTTCGTTCTGTTTATTTTTCTCCAAAAAGGAGCATGGGGGCCGGGTTGTATTGCGACCAGTCGAGTGCTTCTGCTTCTTCTTCGGAGTAGATGAGGTACCGTATTTTGCGGCCGATGAGTTTCTCGGCTTTCTCTACCAGGTTGGCGAGGTAGCCGATGTCGAAGGTGCCGATGAACAATAAATCGATGATTTGGCTGTCTAGTCCGCGGGAGAAATCGCCAACGAGGTACACCTTCCGGACGTCTCCCATGCGTTGTACTACGGTTTCGATGATTTGATCTAAACCGATGTGTTTCAACAAGATATTGTGGATTTCCTGAAAAAGGGGATGCCTTTTATTGGCCTGGAAAATCTTTTTATTTCCGCTGGTGTTGGATTCGATCAGTCCGGCGTCTTCTAAGCGGTTGAGTTCGATGCGGATGCCATTGGACGACTCGCCAAACTCGCTCTCCAGGCTGCGGAGGTACGCAGTGGTGTTGCTGTTGAGGAAAAACTTCAGGAGGAGTTTTATCCTTGTTTTGGAAGAGATGAGCGCGTCGATCATTATGACTATTAAAATTGAGTAGCAAACTTACTCGATGGTATACATAAGTTGGTAGCTTTTGTACATAAATTTTTTGTTAACTGTTTTTGGGTAGGGTTAGGGTGTTGGGAATCAGATTGTTAGCGGGGGTGTTTTTTTTGATTTCCGATATCCGATTACATTATATCCGATTACATGATATCCGATTTCCGATTGGTGTAGCCGTTTTTCCAATCGGTTTAGCCGTTTTACCAATTGGTGCAGCCGTTTTACCAATCGGTACAAACGTTTTACCAATTGGTGCAGCCGTTTTACCAATTGGTACAAACGTTTTACCAATTGGTTTAGCCGTTTTACCAATCGGTACAAACGTTTTACCAATTGGTACAGCCGTTTTACCAATTGGTACAAACGTTTTACCAATTGGTACAGCCGTTTTACCAATTGGTACAAACGTTTTACCAATTGGTGTAGCCGTTTTACCAATCGGTACAAACGTTTATGCGCTAGGAAGGGTCATTATGCGCAGGGAAAGGTCAATTTATACGCCGGGAAGGGTCATTTATATGCTGGGAAGGATTATTTATACGCTGGGAAGGATCATTTATACGCCGGGAAGGGTCATTTATATGCTGGGAAGGTTCATATATGCGCTGGGAAGGATCATATATGCGCTGGGAAAGGACATTTATGCACGAGGAAGGAGCATTTATACGCGGGAAAGGAACATTTATGCGCAGGGGAAAAGCATTTATGCGCAGGGAAGAAGCATTTATATGCTGGAAAGGAGCATTTATGGCCTAGAATGAGCATTTAAGGCCAGGGAAGCAGTTTTTCCAATCGGTTGCGAAACTTTTCTAGGCGCATTTGAATATTCTCTAGGCTCATTTGAATCTTCTTTGGGCTCATTTGAATCTTCTCTAGGCTCATTTGAAGTTTCTCTAGGCTCATTTGAATCTTCTCTAGGCTCATTTGAATATTCTCTAGGTTCATTTGAATATTCTTTGGGCTCATTTGAATCTTCTTTGGGCTCATTTGAATCTTCTCTGGGCTCATTTGAATCTTCTCTAGACTCATTTGAATCTTCTCTAGGCTCATTTGAATCTTCTTTGGGCTCATCCGAAGTTTTTCTACGCGCATCCGAAGATTCTTTGGGCGCGTCTGACCCTTTTCTACGCGCGTCCGAAGCATGCCAAATGTTGAACATGTTTTACAAACATACCGACTGCTGGCACGGTGGGGTAGGGCTAGATACAAATATACCGTCTCGCTGGTACGGGTTGTTACCTTTTACACCCCGCGTGGGGGCTACAAAGATGGCGTCCCGCTGGGACGCTGTGGTAGGCTGGGCATTCCGTTGGGGCGTCCCGGTGGGACGGGTGGGGTATGTTGGGGCGTCCCGGTGGGACGGGTGGGGTATGTTGGGGCGTCCCGGTGGGACGGGTGAGGTGTGTTGAGGCGTCCCAGTGGGACGGGTTGGTATGTTTAGGCGTCCCGGTGGGACGGGTGGGAATGTTGGGCGTCCCGGTGGGACGGGTGGCGCGCTGGTAATAAATGGATTCAGATTTTTTTGGGGGGAGTAAGTTGGTTGATTGTTTAATTTGATACAAATGATGTCTAAATGCCAGCGTTCCGTTGGTAACGGCACTATATGGTTATATATTATTCTTGTTTTCTTCAAAGAACTCAAATAGGTACTCGTCTTTGAATTCGATATCATATCGTTGTAGGGTGGCTAAGTACTCTTTCTGAAACGACTGCTTGTTGTGATGTTGTGGTTGGTTTAGGATGTATTTAATTACATTGTCTAACTCGCTTCTGGAATGCGAAAATGCGCCGAACCCTTCTTGCCATCTGAACGCTTCTGGGATGAATTGTTTTTCATTTATAAAGTTGGTGGATTCTACTTTTATTAATTTGACGGTATCCGATAAGGCGATGGCGGGGTTTTGTCCGATTAAAATATGTGCGTGGTCGGGCATTAGGTATATGGCGAGCACTTTTTGCTTTTTTTCTTGCAAGATCGTGGTCATGTATTTTTCAACTTCTTCCCGGAAGCTTGGTTGGATGAGCGCTTGCCGGTATTTGACGGCAAATACTAGGTGGGTGTATAATTGGGTATAGGTGTTGGCCATGGTACTGGATTTTTGTCCCGGTGAGCCGGGTGGTTGTTACAAAGATGGCGTCCCGGTGGGACGCTGGGCATTCTGTTGTTGCAAAGATGGCGTCCCGGTGGGACGGGTCGTCATGCTGGGTATTTGGTTGTGGTTTGATTACGTCTCGATTGGACGGATGGTTGGGCTGGGCGATAAAAATATACCGTAACCCGGTTGGACAGGTGGGTATATTGGGCGTCCCGGTGGGACGGGTGGGTATGTTGGGTATCTGGTTGTTATATTAATAACGTCTTGCTTGGGCGGTGGTTGGGCTGGGCAATACAAATATACCGTCCCGCTGGGACGGATTGCTCCATTTTCGTTATTGGGGGCTACAAAGATGGCGTCCCGCTGGGACGCTGGGGGTACGCTGGGCGTCCCTGTGGGACGGATGGGACGCTGGGGTTGTTGGGCGTCCCTGTGGGACGGTTTTGGGGGCGTTGAATATCAACCTGCATTGATATTCAACGCCAATTTTGTCAACCATATTTGGGCATGTCCAAACTAACAGTGCTACCAAGATGGCGTCCCGCTGGGACGCTGTGGTAGGTTGGGCGTCCCTGTGGGACGGTTTTTTGGGAGTCCAAACTAACAACTAACAACTATCAACTAACAACTAACAACTAACAACTAACAACTAACAACTAATACCGTATTCCCCAAAACGGCGGCTCTTCGTCTTTTCTTTTTAGATCCATGTGCTCTTTTAGGACGGCGCGGTATTGGGCTTCGGTTACTTTTTTGCCTTTGTTTTTCTTGGGCAGGGCGAGTTCGGTGGTGAGGGGCCGCATTTCAATTTTGTCGGCGGTGATGAGCATGCCGCCGTTGTTGACGTCTACTTCGAGGATGAGGCCGGGCAAGCCATAAAAGCGTTCGGGACCGGCGCTGTGGGGCATATCGAGGGCAAACCATACGCGCACTTGCTGTTTTTTGAGAGTGTCTTCCCAATAGGCATTCATGCACACGTGCCCTGCTACTTCTTTGAGGTCGTTTTTGATTTTCCAGTCGGGTGCGCTCAGGCTGTCATCCACGATATAGGTTTTACCGAGCATTTCGATGATGTCGTGCTCGGTGTTTTTTTCAAAATCGCGGTAAATGGCGTAAGCTTCTTTGCGCCAGGAGTAGCCTTCGTCGTCGGGTTCGGCTTTTTCTTCGGAGTCTTCGTATTTGGAGGAGGTGGCGTTGAAGTATAAATTGGTGTACACTTTCCACTCGGAACGATTGCCCCACATGTAGGCGATGCGTTCGCGGCGCTGCGCACTGATATAATCGACGGCTGCCATTTTTTTGCTCCAGTCATGGGTGACTAAATAGCGGATGGAGCCTTCCATGGTTTGTCCAAAAAGGCTGTTGGCGCACAAAAATAGGAGTAGCAAGGCCAATGATCTCATGAATATTAATTTGGTTTTGGTGCGGTACACCTTTGATAGATTGAAGGATTGGGTTATATGGTGTTTTTGGGGTTTGTGGTGCTGGTCTACCACCAATCGTTCTTTTTGAGTTTGTCTTCGTAGCCCCGCAGGTTGTAGCTCACGCTGACCATATAATACCGGGCGAGGGTGGCTGCAATGTTTCGACTTACATAGTTTTGTGAACCATATTGGGAGATGCTTACGCGGCGGTTGAGCAAATCGAAGGCTGCCAACCTTGTTTCGATGCGGTTGGTTTTGCCAAATAAACGGCGAACGGAGGCATTCCAGATGGGGATATTCTGGTTGAAGCCGAATCGATCGTTGCGGTAAATGGCATAATTGAGGTTGCTTTCAAAGAAGAATTTGGGGGCAAATTGCCACTTTAATGAACCATCAATGCCGTGGTTCTGGATCTGTTGATCTTGTGCCTCCTGGATGGAGTTTTGGATCAAATTGTACCCGATTCTACCACTTACACTCAAAATCAACTGCTGAAGGGGGGTATAGTTGAAATCGATGTTGATGTTAAAACCGTTGTTGGTGGTTTCGTTTTGGATGCCATTTACCAAAGAAGGGGCTTTGCTGCCGTTCAGGTTGCCATTGGCACCCATGGTCAACTTGGTTTTTACGATTGGGAAGTTCGACCAAAAATACACGTCATACCGGTTGCCGCCGGATACATTGGAGGGCCGGGTGGTAGTCCGCAGGCCAATGCTGTCGATCAGTTCGGTGGTTTGGTTATACACGATGCGACTGTCGAAAAAGCTGATGTTGGATCCGATGCCTACGCTTGCAAAGGATGCTGGATTCCAATGGTTGACGTTGAAATTGATGGAGTTGGACAGTTCGGGTGTCAAATTCGGATTGCCCTCGGAACGGAAAGCGGGGTTGTTTACATTGGGAACGGGCTGCAAATCGCTCAATTGGGGTTCGGTTACGCTATAATTATAACCGGCATTCAGCCAAATATTGTTGGGCAACTCATAGTTCATGTCCACATTGGGCACCAAATTGGTGAAACGCCGACTGATGGGTGTTACCGTGGGGGCGGTGTTTTGATCGAGGCTGTATTGTCCGCTAATTTTGATTTGCTGGCCGGCCAACCCTACGGAGGCGTTGAGGCCTTTATTCGAATACCGCAAACTGCTGCCCACCCGGTTGTATTGGATGTCATTGTCGTAATAAACGCTCAAGGATTCGATGCGTTCGTTGTTTTGGTCGGGGTTGCGTACCTGACGATCGACGGTATTGTTGGTGGTGCTGAAGTTGTAGAAGGTTTCGAGGAACCATTTTTTGGCAAATGATTCGGTATACAAGACGCTGGATTTGTATTGCAGGTTGTTGTTGGCGTTGCTGTTGAGTTGGCGTACTTGTTCGGTAAAATCGTTGGCTTCAAAAAAGCGGTTGATGGAGAACAGGTTTTCGGAGCCGTCAGATTGGTTGTTGTTGTATCCGGCGCTTACGGCAAAGGCACGTCCTTTTTTCTTGAAGCGGTGGCGGAAAATGGCGGCACTGGATAAACGCCAGGCATTGAGGTCGTTGCTGTTGTTGATATTCAGGCTGTTGTTGGCCTGTATATTGCCGCCATTGAAAAATTGGGCTTGGCGGGTTGCGGCATTGGAGTTGCTGAAGCGTACATTGGCTTTTACAATGAGTACATCGCTCGAATCGAGGTTTTGTTCGAGGCGGGTGGATACGCTGTGGTTGCCCCGAAAGTCGTACTTGTTGGTGGTATCGGTATTGGTGAAGGATCCTTCGGGCAAGAAATTTTGCTGCAAACCGTATTGATCAAGGGTAAGTGCACTTTCGTTGTAAAAGTAACTGGCGTTGAACTTCGTTTTTTTATCGTCGAAATTATAATTGCTGCCGCCGCCGAAGTTGCGGGTAAATCCGCGACCGTCAAAGTTGTTTAGCGGGGCATCGTCGTTGCTTGAAAAATAATATCGTCCGCCACCACCACCGAAACCAAAATCGCCGTTGTCGTAATTTCCAAACGTGCTTTGGCCTTTAAATTCGCCGTAATCTTCCCAGTTCACGCCGGTTTGGTTGATGTTGTTGCCGTACGCGATGAAGGAGAGTTGCTGTTTTTGGTTAAATCGGTTGAAATTGCCCCGTCCGGCCCAACGGTCGGAACTACCCACGGCGGCGGTTACTTTACCAAAAGAGCCTTTTTTATATTGGTCTTTTAGTTCCAGGTTCATGGCTTTTTCTTTTTTGCCATCATCAACCCCGGTAAGTTTGGCTTGTTCCGATTTTTCATTGTACACCTGCACTTTGGAGATGGTTTCGGCGCCGAGGTTTTTGGTGGCGCTTTTGGGGTCGTCGCCAAAAAACGATTTTCCATCTACATACACCCGTTTCACATCTTGTCCCTGGGTTTTGATGTTGCCATCGGCATCTACCTGAATGCCGGGCAGTCGACGTAACAAATCCTCCACGGTAGAGCCGGGCGGCACTTTAAAGGTCGTGGCATCGTATTCTATGGTGTCTCCGCGGATACTCAGGGGGGCTTTGGCGGTTCGAATGACCACCTCCATGAGTGCCTGGGAGATCGGCTTGATCACGATGGTGCCCAAGTCTTGCGCATTGGATGCAACACTGCGCACCATTTGTTGATGCGGAATGTATCCGATATAGGATATTTTGAGTAAATAATCGGTGTTTTTTACGTTTTTAAAGACAAAATTGCCTTTGTCGTCGCTGCGGGTGAAGTTGAGCAAGGTGGTGTCTTTGGGACTCAGGAGCATGACCGTTGCAAAAGCGATTTCGGTATTGCTGCTATCCCGGATGGTGCCTTTCAGGTCAACTTTAGAAGGGTTTTGGGCTTGTAGCACAGTACTCAGCAACAGAAGGAACAGGATAATACGATTGCGCATAGAGGAAGTTGCTTGGAAATTTTAAAATATAGTTGGGTTTGTAGGAATTTCAACACGGTGAAGATACATGGCGTAGGCCGGGTGAAACTGGAAATTCGATGTATGATTGATTTTCCCAACTATAAGGTCCGATTAAATTCGATTTTGTTGCATTAGGGAGCAAGTATTTTTGGAGGTACGGAGAAAAGGGGGTCCACGGAGGAGCTTGGAGGTATGGAGTTACACGGAGAAAAGGGGTTCCACGGAGGAGCTTGGAGGTACGGAGCGTTGAACACCGAATATCGAACACCGAATTTCGAAATAAAGGAGCGCTGCTATTGGCATTGGTTATCTGCTTGGCCAGGAACAACGCTACACTTCGAAATTCGGTGTTCGGTGTTCGATGTTCGATATTCCCTTCCCCACGGAGTTAAGAGGGTGCCGCCCTTTTTCTCCGCGTAACTCCGTACCTCCAAGCTCCTCCGTGGCACCCCCCTCCAAAGCGCGCAAGCGCTTTTCCTACCAAATACAGCCCATTCCCCACCAAAAAACGAAAGCCTCCCGGCTCGAGCGCTCCCCATCCCCATCTTTGTATCATCAAACAGCGCAAAACGCTACAACATCAAAAAAAGGTTACCATGAAATTCTTCGCAATCGTCCTCGTTTTCTTCCCAATGTTGCTTACTGCACAATTTGCTGCTAAATTGCAAAACGCATCCAGCCCGGTTGCTGCTGAACTGCACCTCAACAATACCACCACCACCAACGTAAAATATAACTGGAAACGCGGCATTCGCCAGGCGATCGTGCCAGGAACTTTGGCTTTCGCTTCGGGTGTTTCTGGTGGCTTGCGCGAGTCGATCCTTTGGAGAAAAGATGTGTTCTTCAAACGTTTCCCAAATGCCAACCGCAACTTCTGGACGGCACCAAACACCCTGAAAGACGCGCCCGCCAACGCACAGCCTTACTCAAAAGCACACAAAGTACTCACCACGGCACACAACGCATTTTTGGCAACGGCTGTGGTCAGCGCAACCATTCCGCTCGTAAAACACGGTAAAAAAGAAAAATTGGGCCATAAACTGGCAGATATTGGCTTGCAGGCACTCGCTATCAGCCTGGGCTACTCGCTCGGATTTGAAGGCACCTTCGGCCACTTCTTCAAAAGATAAGGGATAATACAAACAACAAACACAAAAAAGCGGGCAACTGGAATGGAAGACCAGCCCTGCGGATGATACAGATTACAAACGCGCGTCAAAGTTGTTTTTTCGGTACGGAATTTTAAGGAAATCAAGGGTGCCCGGTTTCACGGCGAGGGAGAAGATATAGGTGCCACGGATCGGCTGCCAACTCAAACTCAGGAGCCAGCAGTGCAGGTCGCGCGTGAAGCCCAGGTCGGGATACACGATTTGTTT
>Ga0247831_1001876_pt1 | contig 36772 bp, 66 predicted proteins | sample LaCruzMarch2015__9_FD_192406 | JGI IMG/M metagenome (GOLD analysis project Ga0247831, IMG submission 192406) | Freshwater microbial communities from meromictic Lake La Cruz, Castile-La Mancha, Spain - LaCruzMarch2015_1m | ecosystem: Environmental > Aquatic > Freshwater > Lake | place: Spain...
ATACTTCTTCTACTGATATTTTTTTAAAAAAACTCATTTCTTAATTGATGATTCTCCAACCCACAATTTACATATAGCATCGTAATCTACTCTACCTCGAATTTGAGAACAAACACCTACCTTTTTAACGGGGTTTACGTAATAAAAAATACAGTTACCACAAATAAAATCTTGGTTACTTGAAGGGTCTTTATAGTTAGAATCTGCCTTGCTCATTTTAAATGGTGGCGTACCCTTTCCTTTCCCTAAAACAAAATACAAAAAGGGTGTTTTAGCTTGTGTTTCTTTTGGTAGCTTATTAAACTCCACCCAAGCCTTTTGAATCCAAATTGGAGCGTTTTGTAATGCTTCTTGGTAGTTCATCATTTTTTTATGTTTTTAATTACAATATATGTGATTCCCCCTGCACAAAGCAACCCAATAATAGTTGGTATTACCCACCAATATTTTTTTGTTTGTATAGCTGCTGTTTTTGTTTCAACATTGATTGTTGGTTTTGGTGCTGGTGCTGGTTTTGTTCCTGTTACTGTAAATTCTGGCACTTCTTGAACACCCTTAAAAAATTCAGTATCAAAATTATAATTAGTAACCCCCTTTACTAAAGGCGTAGTTGCTTTTGCTGAAGGAGAATTGCTAATAAAAGAAATATAGTTTCCTGCTTGTTTTAATACTTCTTCACCATTTATATTTTCAGTAGGGATTGTTAATTTATATTTCCCGTCTGCATCTGTAATAGTTGCTTGTTCTTTTAATAAAAGATTACCCTTATCATCTGAAATAAACACTTTTGCGCCATAAACACTTTCGTTCTTTTTTAATACTACGCCTGTAATTATTTTTGCCATTTTATTCTAATTAGTTAATCCAAAGCCTATACTTTTTTAATTTGAGCTATTTTCCTCTGTTTTTGCCCTTGCTGTCTAAGGTAGTTATTTCTTGTGGTTTTGTAATTGCTGATAAATCAATTGGTTTTGCTTCCAATTTTGATTCTTCATCATCTACTCGTGCGAAATACGTATTCGCTCGTAACATTGTTCCGCCCATATCGCTGAAACGCTCGGCAACTAAGCCAATACCTGTTTTATTTGTGTCAGGGTTAACAATAGGGTTGGAGCTTAAATATTTAATACCTACTATTTGATTGTTCTCCATAATTTTTTCTACTACAATGCACTCATGCGCTGTTCCGCTATTTCTCCAGATTTGACAAAAATCATTTGGTTTTGCGTTCTCCAAACTAACCTCTCTCCCTAGCTTTTTCAAGCTCTCTCGCATCGGTTCTGAAATAGCTTTTACACACATTTTTGGATATTTACCGCCGTCTGTTTCAGTCCAAATACCCCACATTTTTTTAATATCTTCTTCGGTGAAATTATTCAATAAACCTCTGTTTAAAGCGGTTATGTAACATACGGAAAAGGTAAATCCTGCGCAATGCGTTGTGCCGTCAGCAGGTTTTGATAAAACAGGTGTCTGACCCTCAAAATAGATGTCTATTGGAACTCCCGTAGAACCATCGTAATATCGGTATTCACCTGCGTAGAAAGTATCTCCCTTAGTCCTTTCACGAATCGCATTTTCGCGCTCATCAATTAAAGTGTAAGTGAGCAAGTTACCATATAGGTCTTTGTGTTTCTTAGCGGCATCTATAAATTTAGCAAAATCGGAAGCATCTGAAAAAACTTGACAACCTGCTGAATATTTATCAACAACTTTTGTTGTTCCTACACTTCCTGCTCTGTGTATGTTTATTCCGTACAACCCCGTTGTACTTTTTAAACTTTCGTAGCTTAATTTATTGTCCCTATCAAAATCTCTAATAGTTGTAACAGGAGCAACTTGTACAAGTGCTGTGTATTGCCCTCTGTGGCTACCTATTGCATGGGAATTTATATATTGACCTTTCTTTAAAATAGCTGTTCCTTGAGGAGACATTGGATTTTTCAACCAGTATGTGCCGGGGTCAGTCGTTGCAGGATTTTTCGTTCCCACCCAATTACCTTTATCATCTTTATAAAAAACAAAAATGTAATCATCAAACTTATTAGGTGTCCAATTGTCTGTTCTAACGCCTACAATATTTAATTCATAGGGTCTTTCAAATATCTTATAACCATTGTTTTTTAAAACGGTTAAAAGTATATTGAGTTCGTTTTTTGTTATTGCTTCCATAGTTTATTTCTTATACATATTATAAAATTCAAGTCCTACCAGAATTGGGTCTTTTGAATATGAGTTGTATTTTGATTTGTTTTCTGCAAAATAACTACCTGATGCTGATGAAAAGCTAGACATTACTGAAATGGTTGGTTTCTTAGGTTTCCAAACGTTTTTTGTAACTACTTTTGCCTCGCTGAAAACAGGAACTTTAGAGTTTTTTAAATCTTCTAGCGATTTTTGGGCTTTTACTTCCCTTGTTTTTTTTCTGATGTAACGGAATCCAAAGTAACCTGCCACTACTAATAAAGCAACTCCTGTAAATATCAAAATGTTTCTTTTCGTTTTGTTCATTTTTTTTCTATTTAGTAATCCATAAATAAGTCATAAATACTGTTGTCATACTACCAACCCCAATAGAGAACCATTTGTATTTTCGTTGGTCGTTTCGTTGTGTTTCAATTATCTTTTTTTCTGCATCGCAAATTTGCCTATTTTCATTAACTGCTTTTACAATATCATTGTAGTCCGCTTGAATCTTATCCATGTTTACCAACTGTACTTTTTGCTCCTTACTGATGCGCTCTAACTCGTTAATTTGAGCTTTAAAATCTTTTTGAATGTCTAAACACTCTTTTCTCTCTTCATTGAAAACAGATAGCTTTCTCGCTTGAGGCAAGGTAAAAGCCAAAACCGTATCTGAATTATGCACAATTACTTTTGGGTATGGGTCGGTCTGTCCAAATAAACCAACGGTTAAAGCTAGAAATATTATAAGGCTACTTAACTTCATTTCTCCAATAATTTACTAAATCCGTACCTGATAAGTTTCCTGCGCTTTTTTTTCTTCGTCTATACATAGACTTTTTTGCTTCTATTGTAGCCAACAAAGTATCTATTCTTATTTCCGCTTGGGCTACTATTTTTTTGCTTTCTATATTCTGAACCATCAATTGTGCTATCTCTTCGTTTTTAGCGGTAACAATGCTATCGTTTTTAGCGGTAATACGCTCTAATAGTTTAAGAGAAACATCTTTATTTTGTGCATTCTCATTCATAGTACTCATTAAGACAAAAAATAAGTACAACAAAGCAAGGGTAAGTATTACCGTTACCCACTTTAACAAAACAATATCTCTTATTTCAAACTTCATTTATTTTCCTGCTATTAACTGTGATGCCTTGTCTAAAATCAAATAAGCCATTAGTCCTATACCACCGACAATTACAATTGGATACCATGCGCTATTTCTTAATCTCATGCTTCGCTGAAATGTTTTAGCTGTACCATAAGGTAATAGCTTCCATGTGTATGAATCCTTTTCTGTCTTTTGCAACTGAAACAACATCCAATCAGGTTTGCTTTCAGCATCTCTTAAAGCCGTTTTTAACTCGTCCGAACTATACATTTGACTTTGTAAAACAGTAAAGTCTGTTGGCTCAATCCATGTTAGTTTTAGTGTTCCTATCTCGTACATATCTATTATTTTATAGTGCTGTCGGTACTTAAAAAATATATTTCAATAAAGGCGTTTGTAATAATAATTATTATTACCTTTACTTATCTTTGCATTTGGCTTTTATTTACTATTAAGTTGAAAGGGGCTTTTTAAGTCCCTTTTTTTATTTTAATAAAGCTAGAATCTTACTTCCGCTTTTTGTTTCTGTCAATAATACGTATCCTGCTACGGTTAACAAAGCTACAAAAAATATAGTCTTAGTCAAGTTATTTTTTCCGTCTGTGCCTATTTTTGAATCCTTAAAAACGTTATCCTTATTTTGTCTTAAAGTACGTAAAGCATCTTGTACTTTTTCAGTAGGCTCACTAGCTTTGTCTCCACCCCCTGAATAATATGATTGGTCTTTTTGGATTTGACCATATTTTCCTTTTGTGGCGTAAGGAACACCAACGGAACTCCAAATTTTGGCAACCTCTAACGCTGCCTTTTCTAAATTTTCTTTGTTATCCTCGTTTGTTGCTTGAATGTAGTTTTTTATAGCAGCTCTTTCAACTAAAAGCTGATAGCCCATTTTATCTTGATTGGTTTGGTCGTATTTATCGGTTTTTGATAAACCTAGACTAGACACTAATCCATCAAGGGTGCTTGGTATTATTTGATACCTTCCTGTTGCCCAGAGTTGCCCGTTGCTATCTCGTGCGTGGTCTTGAAACTGTTGAACTTCTCCAATCGTATATTCCGACAACGGTTTGTTTAAAAGAGAGTATCTATTAGTGCTTACACCTTGAATATACCCTTTTAATTTATTTCCAACATACCAATTGTGGTCGTTATACGTTTGGCTTTCTCCTGCCAAAATTACGCTGAATAAGTTTTGTAATGCTGATGCCATTATTTTAGTAGTTTGTAGTTGGGGTACTGTTTCCGTAATCTGAACTCCATGTCAATATCAATACCACGCCAATTATTCCTATTAGGACTAATCCTTTGTTCTCTTTTATGAAGGTAATTCCCTCGTATGTTGACTTTAAACTCATAGCTATTATTTTAAAATCATTAAGGGTTTTTTCACATTCGGGTTAAGTGGTTGAGGTCTGTCTGGTTTTGTTGTGTTTGTGTTGGTTTCGCCTAAATCCACTACTGTTGTGGGTAATGCGCTTGAATCTACTAGCGCAACCGCAGGTTTGTAGTCGCCTTGCTCTAAAGTTGCTTTTGTCTTTTTTATTGCTTCTTTACGTCTTGTCGCTTTCTCCATAGTAAACAACCTATACCCTAAACCAAAAACTAAACCTCCACCTAACATATATTTGTAGAATTGGCTCTTTTTAGCTTTTGTGTTTGAGTAAACATAATACCCTGCTACAATACCAAAAATTACTGCCGTAAGAGTAACTAAATTACGTTTTTTGTTTTGAATCTCTAGCTCATCAATTTGCGATTGTTTTATTTCTTGACCCATGATTAAACTAGATTAGTAAGGTTGGTACTTGCTAATGGTGTATTTGCTAAAAATGGTGCAGGAGCTAGTTTATTTTGCTCCTCAATAGTCAAAACTCCCGAACCTGCTATTTTTTGAACAGGGGCTTTTGGTATAACGCTAGTGATGTTTTCTACCGTTTGGATTGCTTGTTCCATAACTCCTTTTGGTGTATCAATTACTGTGTATTTTTTCGCCTCTAAGGATTTCATTTCTTGTTTACGAGCTGCCGCATCTTTTTTCGTTAATAAGATTGCAGGAACGCCAAGAACCAATGAGCCGCCAACCGTTGCTAATACAGTTGTAAGAGTTGGGGTTTTCATTCCTTTTGCTATCAAAAAGCCACCCAAAGCACCTATTCCCATAGCTACTCCAATGTAAACGTTACGGTTACGTGTTTGTTTCTTGATAGTTTTTATTTTATTGTCCGTAGCTTGTTTATCAATAGCCGTTTTTGCGCTGTTTCTTACAGAGTTTGCTTGGGCTTTTTGCTTTTCTAATTTTGCTAATTGCTCGGCTGATTTTTGTGCCTCAATTATGAGTTCTTCTGGTGTAGGCATGGTTGTTTTATTTATTAGTTATGATTGGCGACATTACATCCTTAAAAGAATCATCTGCTTTTGTAGGATTTGTAAGGACGTATGTTGTTGCTTGTGGTTGGTTGGCTTCTTTTATTTTATCCACCAAGTACTTTGCTTGTTCAAGCGTTTGCTGTTTTGTTTTTATATTCTCTTTTCTTTTTTTAGCTTTCGGCTTGGTTACTAGATAAACAGTACCTCCAAAAACCAAACAACCTAATACCGTTGCTGATACTTTTTTCCAAGTTGCTAATTTAAAATACCTTCCTAAAAAATAACCTCCTACCGCACCAACAACCATATACCCTGCAATTACTAAATTGCGTTTACGCTGTTGCGCCTTTAAGTCTTTAATGTCTTGTTCGGCTTGAAAGTCGTTACCGTATTTATTAAATACTTTGCTGATTGATATGTTGTCTTCGTTTATTTGCATCTTATTTATTTTGTGCTTCTTTTGACATTTCTGCTTGAATCCGAGCTATCTCTATTTCACGCTTTACAATATTACCTCTAGTTGCTATTCCTAAAGGAACACCAACCACAATTGCGCCACCAAAAAAAGAAGCTACTTTTCCTAAAAAAGAGTATTTCTTTTTGGAAGCCCAATAAACACCTGCTACACCCCCTAAAAGTTGTAAACTAGCAACCGTTAAATATACCGTAGTATTTTTTGCTTGGAGCTGAAGAATCTGAATTAACCTCTCGTCCCCTTTTGCTTTATAATCGTTTATATTCATGTCTTTTAAAAATTACAGTCTAATAGCTCCAATAGTTTGTTTACCTGCATCATAAAATAAATAAGTGTTTCCTGCAACTGCACCATTCAAGACCGTTAATACCGCTTGAGCCGTTGCAAAATTAGCAAAAGACGTTAAAATAGCATTGTTTATTACAAAAACTCCCCCTATTGCGTTTCCTGTGTCGGTAGCGATGTCATAACCTGCTTGTGAGCCAATAAAAACAGCGTGTCTTCGTTGGTTTTTTCTACCAGCAAAAGCCCCAAAACCATGAACATTCGTTTGCTGATTATCTTGTCCTGCTGTTGCCCCAAAAAAATTACAATCCGTACCTAAGTTCCCATATCCTGCATCTCCCCCAAACAAGTTAACATTACTACCTGTGTTCTCTCGACCTGCGTTTTCACCTAACGCATTTACGCCATTACCTGTATTCTCTCGTGCTGTATTTGTGCCGAAAGCGTTAACATTTAAAGCGTTGTTGTCTTGCCCTGCCTGTATTCCTTGAAAATTATTTCCGTCCACTAAGTCGTGGTTATTGTCCAATACTTCTTGAAGTGTAGGTATAGCTACTGCCCCTCCAACGCTTTCTAAAGCTATCCAACTTGTTTCTGAAACGGGCTGAAAAGTTACCGATTCGCCATTTAGGTTTAACACTACTTGAACAGTACCGTCTTGGTCTATTAAATCTCCGCCACCTGCGGTTATAACAATGTTATTTACTGAAGCGTTGTTTCCATAATCTGAAATAATAACTTTAACGTTCCAAAAACGGTTTAAATGCGCTATTTTAAATAAGTTAATACTTACTGCTCCTTGTTTTGTGTCACACTCTAAAAACACCTCTTGCTGTTGTACGTTTTTCCATTGTGGGTCAACAACTAAATTTAATGTATCTATAATTATCATTATTTTAAAAATTTATCGAAAAAGAATTTCGGTATGTTTTCATGTGCTATACTGACCTTTTCAGCGTAACCAGTTTTTTCTTTAATTTTTGGTTCTAGTTTCGTTTGAACCGTTCCAATTCCTGCTAGTTTCCCTCCCCAATTAGCATCGTTATAAACCATTTTAACATTGCTAGAAAAAGGTAAGTTTAAATACTCGGTACGTGTGCTTGGGTCTATTAGTCCTGCTATCTTCCATTGAGGAGAATAGTTTTTTTGAACTTGTAATCCACCTGCACTAAACCCCATTACACTTGTACTATCTATTTTTAAGTCCTTTATTGCAGGTTCAAAAATTGACTTAGCTTTTGCATAACTCATTGTGTATGGTGCTATTACCACTATATTTTTATACAGTCCCTCGCTTGGAATCTGCTTGTACATCCATTCGGGGTCTGCATAATACATCCCTCCGAAAATTATCACCAAATTATACTTTTTGTATTTTGTATCTGGTATTGATAAAATCACCCCATCCGAAAGCATTCTTTTGGTGTTTGATTTTACCTCTTCTTTTGAATTTCCGTTTTCTGTTTCCTTTTTAATAAACTCCTTATACACAAAAAAAACAACTGCTATCAAAGCACTTGTTACTAGAATTTTATCTCTATTCTTTTTTATATAATTCAGTAGGCTCATTTGACGAGCCTTTGTAGTAACTTATCTAGTTTCTCATCCATTTTCGTTATCTTCTCATCCATTTCCTTGAAACGTTCTTCGGAAACACCCTTAAACACATCTGTGTCGTTTATTTTTTGGTTTACGTCACGAACCTCTTGTTTCACTTCCTTAATTTCAACTGCGTGTTGTTGAAGCGTTGATTTTGTATTGTAGTAAAAACCATATCCTACGCTTAACGCTGTAATTAAAGCTATTATAAGTGATATAGTGTTTGATATTAAACTTGTTTTTTTAAGGTGTTTTTCTAATGCTAAGTGTTCTGTTGTCATTGTTTATCTAGTTTTCTAATTAAAAAAATTGTTAATGTCATAACCGCAATTGCTCCAAAAAAGAAGGTTGCCGTTAGCTGATTCATTTTAGCTGATTTAGTTTCGTCTTCCATAATAATTTATTTCCAAGTGCCTAAATATTTCCAAACTTTTGGTTTAATATTACTCGGTGTTTTTGATATTATTTTTCCGTTTTCAAGATATAATTTTAAATCTTCTTTTTTGTCGTCTCTATAAGAAACTAAGTTCTTGTCGGTGTACCACGCAAGAGAATCTCCACTTGGAATATATTTAAGTATTTCATGGTTGGGGTAATCTTGAATCACTTCCGCAACATAATTCCTTGTAACCACTTCTCCCTCTGCGTAATTTGGAATTTTTGTAAATGGCTCTTTCCTTTTCTGATATTCTAATTGTTTTTGTTGGTCACTTATAGGAACTGCTGCATCTGGCTTTCTGATTATAAACTCTACTCTGCGGTTTTTTTCACGACCTTCGGGTGTGTCATTTGTTGCAATAGGCTTAGTCAAGCCAAAGCCTTTAGCTATTATTCGCTCGGCTTTAATCCCTTTATCTACTAGGTATTTTTTAACCGCATTTGCACGGTCTTCGGAAAGTTTTTGATTGTAGTCATCGCCACCTTTGTTGTCGGTGTGACCTTGAATTTCTAAAGACCAAGTTAGTGCTTCTGGGTCTTGAATTACTGTTACTAGCTCATCCAAATAAGGAAAAGAGGATGGTTTAATGATTGCTTTTCCAACTTCAAAAATTAAATTGTCGTAAGCATCTTTTAGGATTTTTGCATTGTTCTTATTGGGTAAATCACAACTGTTGGTTTTACTGTTCCAAGTACCGCCTTTTTTAGCGCACTCTTTTTTCTTTTTGTTGCGTAAGTACCAAGCCAAACCACCTAAGATAAGTAATACCGCACCAACTCCGATTAAAACTTTTCCTGTTGTTCCAAGTCCTTTTCCTACTACTTTTTTAGCCATCTGTATTTAATATTTCTTTTAGCGTTATCTCCCGAACTAATTTAGGAGCGTTGCCCGTTTCTATTTTATAAATCCAAAACTTCATTGTGTAGGTGTCGTTTACAGGTTTAATCATAATGAAAAAATCTGTGTGACTACATCCTAACTCTTCTGCTACATCTTCTAACGTGCTTTGAATCGTGTCGTGGGTTATTTTTTCTGTGTTAACCAAACTACTCATTAAATTACCGAACATACTTATTTATTTTTAGTTATTAAATACTTATTCTTTTTAGTCTTCCTACCTATTTTTTTTAGGCGATGGTTTTGTTAATACAAAATAGATTACCGTTACTCCTACTAACAATAATGCTAAATTTATAATAATTTTTTTTCAGGGTTACTAGATATTTGTACAAATTTAATAAATTATTTTATATCAAAAGAGGTTAATAGCGTATATGTAAAGGAATTTCCATGAATATCCCTTGCTCTTCTACAAATAGCCATAAACTCATTGAAGTCTTTTACTCTTTTAAACACTTGGCATCCTTCTGACCAATTCTCTACATATTCTGATTGAGTTGTTGGATTTGACCGATGAATATTGATACCAAAAAGCCCTGTATCAATAGTTGTTTCGTCAAAAGTCATATCCTTGTTTTTGTCTCTCCAAACTGAACACTCTTTTGCTTGTCCTAGTGCTTCGTATTTTCCTTGATGCAATCGTATTGTGTGCATCCCTTTGTACTGATTTGGAATCAATCGTGCCACCCCTTTCGGGTTATGAAACTGCTTTACTCCTTTTCTTCCTGCATCTGTTGTAATTACCCAACTGTGGAATTTCCAGATACCGTTTTCTTTATAAGAAAGGGTTAGCGTGTCGTCAAATAAGTTAGTTACAGTTCTTCCAACTGCTAAGTTTCTGACACCAACAACATTAACATTTAAGTCTCCTGCTTCAAACCAAGCGTACCCTTTGCTTTTTACTGCTGATTCTATTTGTTCTCTAGTGTATGACATATTCTATTTTTTAATTATTCTCTTGATTTGTAGTTGCCCTTGAATTTCGATTAGTAAACTTGTCTAAGCTCGTTAAACCAAAAGAACCAAAAGCGAATAATGCTACTGCATCTACCAACGCATCTGAAGGAACGTTGAATTTCCCAAAAGTATTTGCTACCATGCACGTAACCAACGCTAAAACGCATAAAGAACCCGAAATTCTTTTTGAAGAATACCTACCTGCCTCATCGCTAAAAACTTCTTTAAAAAACTTGCTCATCTTATCGCTTTTTAAAAAAATAAACACCTGCTACAATCATTGCTACCCCAATCGCAGAAAAAAAATAAGTTCTAGGGATTCCAAATATCAATAAGCTCTTTTTTGCTATTTTATATTGACCTCCAACTAAATCAATCATTAGTCCATTATCTACTAAATCCTTGTACTTTAATTTAGCGTAAACTTGCTCGGTTTTTCCGTCCACAAGAACTTTCGATGCTAATACATCTGTTTGTACAACAGCGTTTGCTTCGTCTTCCATTGATACGTTCGGAATTTCAGAAATGGTAAATGCTGTATCTTTTGCAAGTGTTACAACCTTTTCCCTCCCTGTATTTGGGTTTGTAATAAAAGCCTTTGTTGGGACGTTTAAAACAACCTTTGTAGGCAATAACCTTTTAACCTCCGAATATGTACTTGGTAGCTTTCTCATTGTTTTTTATTAAGCCATGATATTGTATAGCGTGTCTTCATAAAGTATTTCAGGAATCGGAACGTTAAAGAATAAAATTCTCACTTTATACTTCATTACAATTTTGATATTTAGCTTTTTTGGTGTAGTAAACAATTCCAACGGATTTAGAATACCTTTAGCTAAAATTTCAGAAGGGTTAATAACAATCGGTGCGCCTATGCTACTAGTGGAATTTGCTCTTATTGTGTTAGGTGATTCGTTTTTAACCGTTGTAAGGAATATCCCGTTGGCATAAACATCATACTCTTGTTTTGCTAAAGTTACAGACAAATTACTTCTGTTAGTGAACTTCATAAATAAGTCCATAACTATTTTATTTCTATTAAAGTCTTTAACTACCAACTTCTCAAAATCAAGGTCATAGTCCTCCATTTTTTTTAATTGTTGGTACACCCATCTACCTGCTAAAGTAAGTGCTATTCCTGTGGTTACAATTGCTGTACCCCAAATGATTTTTTTACCTGTTGACGGTTTTATTTTTACTGCCATTTTATTTATTTTTTTGATGCTGACATTTTGTATAGTAATACCCCTGCTACTGTTAATCCAACTACGATAGCTGAAATACCAACCCACCCCCAAACACCAAGTCCTTTTTTCTGTTCTTCTTCTTGGGCTTTTAAACGCATATTAACATCTTCGTCAACTTCTGGTTCTTCCATTGGAATTGTTTCTTCTGAAAGATATGTTGCTCCGTCCGATGTTTGTGTAACTTGTTTATTGTCTGCAATAGGCAATGAGGCTGTTGACATTTTTGCTATTTGCTCTGCCGTTGGGTCTGTGTTTGCAGGAATGTTTTCGGTTTTTGCTGCAATAAATGGAGAAAGTGTAGTGTTTTCTGTTACTGTTGTGTTAGCAGGTGTTATTACTGCGTTAGCCTCAACTGTTTGAGCTGTTACTTGATTGGCAGGAATACCTGTGGCAATTGCTATCTCTTTTTTATCAAACTGCGCTCCGCTAGATGTTGTAACTATATCTGATGCCGCTACTACTTCTACTGTACCGTCTTTTTTGTATTTTTTACCATTGAACACTCTACTTATTGGGTAGAACCAACGTTTTTTACCTGTTTTGTCTTTTGCTCTAAGTAAACGATTAGCTTGTCTTCTAGCTTTACGTTCTGCACGTTTGTCTTTACGCTCAACTTTATTTTTGCCTCTAGTGTCTTTTCTTTCAGCTTGACGTTTTTCTCGTTCCGCTTGTCGCTTTTGCTTTTCAGTTAGCATTGTTGTTGGAGCAGACAACTTACTAGGTATTTCTGTTAAACCTAGTGATGTTAGTTTTTCTTCGCCCTCTAAGTTACTGTATATTGGTCTGTCTGTAATGATATTCATTGTTTAGTTTTTTGCTATGTTTTTCACTACGGCATAAGCTAATAAAGTAACCACGCCTACTGATAAAAAGGTTATTCCAATCAATTGGTTAACCGATAATTTAATTCCTTGTTGTGTATTGTCGTCTTTCATAATTAACCTGCGTTTTTAACTGCCTTACCTTCTGAATACGTGTATCCACCTTTTAATAAGTCGCTAGTTAGTGTTTTTACTTTATTCATTGCCGTTGGGCTTCCTTGACTTTTTGTCATTAGGTTTCTTATTGTAAAAGCAATTGCATCAGCTTGGCGTTGGGTAAGCGTTGTCGTTTCTCCTATTGGGGGAACTTCAGCTTTTGAATTTTTGACATCTGGTGCTGGGTCTGGTGTGTCCGTTACTGCTCTACGAGCTTTAGCTTTTTTAACCAAACTTCTAATTCCAAAAAAAGCACCTGTGGCTACTGCTAAACCAACTATGCTCCAAACTATTATTTTAGTGTTTTTTTTCATATTTAAAACTTATTATTTTAGGGTTTTTTTTATTTTACTTCCTTTTTAATATGAAAAATAAAACTGTACCTACTACTGCTAAAGCACCCAAAGAAATTCCCACAATAGCACCTGTACCTAGTCCTTTTTTCGGAATATCTGCTTTTTTAGTTAAGTCCGTTGTAGGTGGAATTAAAGAAGCATCTGGTGTTTGTGTTGCTAAAGCTCTTGTCGCTTCTGAACGAGCTTCCGTTTCACCAATTTTAGAAAGTTTTTTTTGCGACCTTATTCCTTGTCTTTCTTCTCTACGGTCTTTTCTAGCTTCTTTTCTGTCGTCTCTTTTTTCGGTTCTATCGGCTCTACGGTCTTCCCTGCGTTTTTCACGCGATTCCCTACGCTTATCGGTTCGTTGTTGCCCTTCTTCGCTAAAACGATTATCAAATGCTTTTTTCACACTACTTCCTAGACCGCTTGAACTTCTTTTTTTTCTACGACCTCTTGCATCTGAATAAGTGTCTGAATCAAAGTTATTGTAATCAATATCTAGTTCGGGGTTTCCTCCTTCAAAAAAATCAAATCCGCCTGAACCTAAGTCGTTATAACTACCTGTGCTTTCTTCCATGTCTATATCGTCTTCTCCGTCAAAATCTCCCCACTCCGCTTCTGTGTCGTATGGGTCTCCATAGCCGTTTAAAGAAGCATAATCATCTTCCTCATCGTCAAAATCTTCGTAATCATCTTCCTCATCGTCCTCATCGTCAAAATCTTCGTAATCATCGTCCTCATCATCAAAGTCGTCATAATCATCGTCCTCATCCTCAAAATCATCGTAGTCGTCTTCGTCTCCGTCAGCATAGGAATTTTGATAATCTCCGTCAAAAAAATCAGCAGATGGAGACAAATCATTTTCGCTATTGTCATAAACCATGTCAATAGTATCTAAATCATCGTTTCCAACTCCATCAGCAGGGTAGAAATCATCTTGGTCAATATAACCTGCTCCAATGTTTTGTCCTGCATTTGTGGCTTCCATTCTAACAATGTTACCTAGCATATTTGATTTTCTTTCTCTCATTTTTTCCAATTTTAGTTTGTGGGTAATCCAGTAACTTTTTGTTTTAGTATTTCTGAAACTACTTTCTCTAAAGTGTTCCCATTTGCTTTCATTCCCTCGTTATACCCTTTGGTCACTTCTAGTCTATTTGGCGTTACATAAACACCTCCTGAAACATAAACTTCGGGGGTTGCTCTTGTATAGATTCTCCAAACACCATCGTTGTAAAAAATTAACCAAAATTCCTTGTCTTTTGAGCCGTCATCTTTTAACGTCCAAAAGTTTTTTGCATACTGATTAGGTGCTTGACCGTCTTTTTTACCGTTGTTTAATTCCCAATTAGGGTACTTCTTAATAATAGCTTCTAAATTACGTTGTTGACCTGCTTTTGTTCTTCTGTAACGTTTGTACAATAGATATGCACCTGCGCCTAGAATCGCAACCCAAATACCGTAATTTATTAGTTTTTTATTATCCATTTTATTTTTTCCACGTAATTTCTCTTCCGATTATAGCTTTTAGAACAGCATTGAATTGTGTACCTCTATAAGGTTGCTCTCTTTTTCCTATACCGCTTGAGGCTGTTAATTTATATCCTGCTCCTTGACTAAACAGCCAATAACCAGTACCTACTCTCTTGTTACTTCCGTCTGAAATTGAATATGTTGGAGAAGATTTCCCGTTAGTATTTCCGTAGAAATTTATTTGCCAAAAATAAGGGTCATTCCAACTTTGAGCAGGGTCAAATTGAATTTGTAAACTTCTTCCTGTATCTGAATATTTTTTAGCAGCAGAGTTTCCATACCATGCTTCTATTAAAGCATCCATATTCTTTTTGTTTGTTGCTATTTGATTCGCCCCTGCGGAACTACCTTTTAAAAAAGCCTCATATTCAGCTTTCCCACCATCATTATAAGACGTTAAAAAAGTGCCGCCATAAGGGTCTGTTCTTGTTGCATCAAGGTCATATTTACTCTTTTTACCCCATTTTAGAGATAAAGCATCTGTGCTATTCGCCCATGTACGGTAAGCCTTAGCTAAGTCTATTTTTTCTTGGGTAGGTGCGGTTGCAGGTGTTCCAACATTGCCTTTGTCTTTTACAGGGGTTTCGTTAACCTTTCCGTCTTTCTCATTCCCGTCATTATCAAGAGCAGGTGTTTCGTCTTTTGGTTTGTCGTCCTTTTTACTACTTTTCCAGATGTAATATCCAATAACTCCAACTATTGCAGCTATTGAGCCATATATAAGATACTTTCTAGTATTTGATTTTGCCATTTTAGTTAAATTTTGTGCGCTTAATTGCGCTCATTGTAAATGCTCCTGCAACAACACCTACTAAAATGATTCCTGCATAAGCCCATTTGTTTTCAAGTCCTGTGTATCTTTTTGTAAGATACCACGCCAAAACCCCCCCCCCAATTGCTCCGAGAGGGTTGTTTGTGATTTTAGCACGTGAAGTACCAACTGTACCAAAAGCCTTCTCTTGGTCAGATTTTTGTACGATAATTATGGTCTCCTCGTTCATTTTTTTTACTTTTTTAAAAGTTTTGCAAGTAACACAACGCTTGTAACGCCTAATCCGATAATGATTAAGTTGTGTACGTTTTGTCCACCTAAAAAGGTGTTGGGGTCTTTAATATTAAACATGGTTTTTGGGTTTTATTCTTCTGATGAAGAGGTTAATAATTGCGGTTTGTTAATGTCTTGCATCGCATAGTTAAACGCTGCAAATCCTACAAGCATTCCCAAAGCAGGAAATATTGCTTCTTTGATTTTTTTTGCCCCTGCAATCTGCAAGGCTGAATTTACTAATAGGATTCCTGCACCTACTATGGTGAAAGCTCCTACGATTTTTTTTGTTGTAGTCATCTTATTTTTGTTTTTATGGTTTTTTTACACTCTATATTTAATTTTTTTTCCTGCCAAAATGTTATTTACCTTTACTTTTTCTTCTGCATCCAATTCATCTGTTAATGCGCCACTAAGAGTTCCCTTAAAGTTTGGGGATGGATTCCATGCTCCCGAACTTATTTCACGTACTCCGTAAGCGTTAAAAACCATTGCGTAATCGGCATCATTTTTAATGTGGGTGAAAACAGAATATATTGCGTCTTCGTCAGTCCCATAACCGTCCATTGCAGCAAACAAACTAGCTGCATAACTTTGTGCTTGAGCCTTTGATATTGTCGCTTTTGTTGCAGGGTTTTGATTGTATTTATCTACCTCTGAAGCCCAACCTCTGTCCTCTTTTCCTGCCGCTGATTCAGGTGTTTCAACCCCACTCAAACTATTGGTAACTGATTTGAATATTTTGTAAACTACAAACAGTCCTACGCCTACTCCTACTAAGGTAACTAACCCTCTAGTTGCAGGTGGTAAATTCATGTAGCTTTTCTTTAAAAAGCCTACCGTAGCGTTACCTGACGTTCCCGTTGTGGGAGCTACGCTAGGTGTACTTGGTGCTGATATTGGTGCATTAGCCATTTTTTTTCGTTTTATTGTTACAAATTTAATTTTTTTTTTCCAAAGTTTATATCAAAATGTTAGATTCCTTAACAACAGCAAGGGTTTGATGGCTTCTTAAAACCATTGAATCTTGCCCTAAAGCGCGATAAACTACCGAAAACGCCCCTGCACCTGAACTTGAAACTATATCCGTTGCTACTGCCCCTGCAATTGCATTGGATTGGAAAGTAGTAATTGCGTTATCATTGAAAAAAGTTGTACGCCACTCATTGCTTAAACTTATTATTTTCGTTATCGTAATACCCCCTGCGTTACTTAGGGTATAAACACCTCCAATTAGTGCAATATCGGACGGTATAGTCAATGTTTGTGTTCCTCCATTGTAGATAGTTGGGTCTGAACAGTCTAGTGTAAATGGAACGGTAGATAAGCCTAAAATTGCTGTTTCTCCTTGAATGCTTGACTGCAAAGTATAAGTCAATCCAAGATTACCAATTATTACTGATGCGAAATTTCCTGCCTGTATTGAATTTAATGCTAAAGAACTAAAGTAAAATTCACATGAATTTATTGAAGAAATTGCAATTACTCCATTAAATGTCGTTACAGTAAGTATTGTTGCTTGGGCGATGGTATTTCCGTAAAATTGAGAAAGCAAACCGTATTCTCCAATTGTTACTACTGAATTGCTAGAAATGGTGTTAGAACCAATTGTTCCTATTAAATCATCAATTATTAATTGTGAATTTTCAGTAATGAGCGTATAACTTAATATCCCTGATGCTCGAATTTGTGTTGTGATTTGAATAAACGAATCTTGTAATACATTGTTGTAGTTAAAAGTTCCGTTGTTGTTAGCTAAAGTTACTTGGCTAGAACTAATTTCATTCGCTTCCACCGAACCCGTTGCAGAATTTGTGTCAATTGTTAATGAGCTATTAAATAGGTTGTTATTGGCTATTGACCCTAAATTATCTATATTGATAATGAAACTACCTCCAAAAACAATATTATAAGCAATTATCCCCTTATTGGAAGTTATTATAAACGTTCGAATGGTGGTAATTTGATTTCCTATAAAATCACTAGAATTATCAAAAGCGGTAATTGTAAAATTCTCTAAAATATTATTGACTATTTTACCTGTGTTTTCTCCTTCTATACTTAGGTTGTTTATTCGGTTGTTTATAAACTCTTGACAGTTATTATCATATTTTACAACACCTTGACTAATTATATTAAAATTCCATACACCAATCGTTCCTGCTTGGGTAATTAAGTCTCCTAGTATAACCTCTGAATCGCATTGTATAGTGTTGCCAAAAAATGTCAATAAACCTCCAGTAAATGTATTACAATTTACTAAAATTGAGTTTCTTGACACCGTATTTTGTTTTACATCCACCGAACCCCACTTGAAAAAATTGAATGAGTTTCTGGCGTTTACAACTGCTCTTTCAACACTATTTCCAAACTTGTCCGTTCTTAATAAAATTCGATTATTTGTAGGGTTGTACGAAATGAAACTAACATCTACTATATAGCCGTTTGTTGCGCTGTAAGGCAATATTAACCAGTTTACGGCATCTACGCTAGGATTGGTTATTCCGTTCGCTCCTGTGATGTTTTTATATTGGAAATTGTTCCAAATAACCACGCTGTTTAGTGCTGTTACTAAAGCGGAAGTCCAAACACCTAACTGACCTGCAAAACCTGTTATTGAAGAGTAGTCCCCTACCCCTTGATAATCGGCATTGTAAAAGTAGCCTTGACCCGTTTGTGAAACTGTATTGGTTGTAAGGGCTTTAATATAAATGTTTGTAAGAATAATTGGTGTTGAACCAAACTCGGCATCCGTTACATGGTAATCGGCATTTGGTATAAGCGTATTGGTTGTAATCAATGTGTTTAACTGCGCCCAAGTTACTGTAATGAAGTTACTCGGAATTGCTTGTTGGGGCGCGAAAAATACAGAATATTCTGTGTTGCTTGAAATGATAACATACGCATTCGCACCATTAGTATTTAAAACCACCGTTGCTTGATTATTTATTGTTTGACCTAACCCTGCAACTAAAGTAATGTTATTGGTTGCTGCATTGTTAGAAATGTCGTTTATATACAGTTTGTATTGTGTACTCCAATTACCTACTCCCGTTGCTACATTGTATGGTATTTCGCCTAAACTAATTGTAACTGTACCCGTTACTGTATCACAATTTAAAATTACATCATCAGCAAAAACGTCAACTAGCCCCGTTACGGTGCGCTGAACATTTGGATATTTAGTTGGTGGTAATGGTAACATACTTATCTTTATGGTTTAGAATCTCGTGCAACTTTATAGAACGCTTTTTTTAATGATTTTTGTTCAAAAAAGAAAGCCATAACTACTGACATATTTGGCAAAACTGTATATTCAACAGTATCCATTCCATCAGGAATAAACGGTCTGTTTAGCATCTGCATAATATCAAAAAATATGACATTTGCAGAAACCTGCATATTGTCAATTGTTAAATCTAGGTTCAAGGGTTGAATATACTCCGTACCCGTTATTTCTCTATCAATAATTTTCAATGGAATTGCCCGTTGTTGTTGGGAATTTATTCCGTCAAAAGTAAACTTGCAATTAGGTATAATTGTTGGGTTTGCTAAAAGGTTGAATAACACATCAGAATAAGCAACGTTATTTCCTGCTACCTCAATCTTATTGTTTAAGTTCTGGGAAGTGTTGTATAAATAGTCTAGCGGTGCTGAAGGATTGAACAACTCAATGGTAAAAGGGTTGGGGGTTGTATTATTAAATATCAATACTAATTCCTTTAATTTTTTACCCTTGTAATACCCAATGTTTTTTACCGCATTGTCATTTGGCTTTTGGCTTAAAATAAACTTGTTTACTCCCTCTACAATAACCTTTTTGTCGGCAGGAACTAATATGCGCGATATTTTTTTGTTCGCCCTGTTTATTTTAGCCCCTCTCCTAACTCCTATTTCTTTTGATAGTCTTTCTTTTCTTACAGGTGGTCGGGATTGACCTACACCTGCTCTTTTCGTTACTCCACCCCTTGCGATTGGGCGTTTTGGTGTACGTGTCGCTTTTTTTTCTAGTGATTTAGTTGCGATTTTACGGTTGGCTTGTTTGAATGATTTTTTAAAGTCCTTTCCTTCTAAATTACTAAAATCTATGTCGGAAATAGAATCATCAAAATCTTCAAAAAAATCTTGTCTCGGCTCTTCATTTGAAAAACCAAGATTTTCCTCCTCACGATTAAGGAACATACTGCTTCGGTATTTATTTGGGTTAAAAGGCATTTTCAGGTACGGCATTTTTTTTGGCAAACTCACCGTTTTCAAAACGCTGAATGTATTCCATAATTTTTCTCATCCGTTCCACATTGCCTTTAGTTTGAGCTTTTAAGAATACATTTGCAAATACACAAATAGCATCTATTTTTGAAAAGCCTAGTCCTAAGTATATATATAATGCGTTCACATCCGCACCTATTTCATTTGATATTTCCAACCCTATTTTTGGGTTCTTGTATTTATGGGAAAATTCATGCAACAAAATAATTAAACGCATCGGAATGGTGTAATTATCAAATTTTGCTTTTGCCACTTCAATAATTCCTGAATTGTGTCCGATTCTAGCAGGGGTGTTATACACTTTGCCTGTTTTAACGTCTGTTATTCGATTGTAAAATTTGATTCTGAATTTATCATCGTCCGTTTTCCATAAAACACCGCTATCGGAAGCTGATTCAAAACCTGCTCTTTGACTGAAATTGATAGCAAGGGTTAAAAAATCCTTCGTCTCATTGTCCATCCAAATGTTATAGCTTTTTAGTGGTTTTGCTTCAACCGATACCGTAAAGTTTTTATCTGTGGAATCTGCTATGTTGAAAACTTCTACGCTTACTTTTTTAGGGCTTACAGGAAATGATAAGAAAATTGTTTTTTTTCCATTTACTAAAACATCTCTATTAGCGTATTGTGAATTTTGTTTACCAAAGTCGTCAGCTATTACCCGAAACTTTTTTTGCCCCTCGCATTTAATTGTGAGAAACAAGGAAAATTGTCGGTTGTTGGAATCATAAACTTGACTGAACATAATAAGCCTATTAAAGTTGGTTTCACTTTGTTAATTATTTGCCTGTAACTAAGCTCTTGTACAAATAGTACCCTGAAACAACAATTAAAGTTGTTGCCAATACCGTACCCCAATATGGATGCGTTGCGGTTGTAGGAGTTGTCGTTTTTTGTATCGTTGGGGCTACTGCTTGTACAGGTGCTTCCATAACTGAAATAGTCGGCTTTTGGTTGGCTATAACGTCTGTAATTCCTGCAATTGGTTTATCTGTTGTGTAAACAGGGGTATAATCAGCAGGTATTACCAATGGATTTTTGTCTTGATTGGCACTAGCAAGTAATTCTTGTTGCTCTTTTTCAGATTTTTGCTCTAAAACAATTTTATGAGCAAATGGATATACATTTATATTTGACATAATTTATTTTTTAGCTGTTTTTCCTTTTTTACGTTTTACCAAGAAGTAAGCTGTAATTCCTAGAACGGCTACAACACCTACTACAATACCTACGTTTCTATACATTTTTCGCTTTCTGTCTTTTTCGGCTTGTTCTTTAGCTCGAGCATCCGCTTCTATTTGCTCCCTAGATAAAACTTGTAAACTGTTTGGGTCTAATCCTCCTCTTGAGCTTCCTGTTGTTTGGTCTGCAAAATCTTTCGCTTTTTGAGCAAAAACACCAACACCTGCCCTTCCATAATCACTTTCAAGGGCGGCTTTAGTTCCTGAAACAAGTTTTTGAAAAAAGTTTGGTTCAGTATTAGTTCCTTTTTTGGCTTTTTTGTCTGCTCTTTTTTTGGCTCTTTCTTCTGCTGTTAAATAGCTATAAATTGGGCGGTCTGTAATTACTTCCATTTTAGTTTTTTTAGATTATTCTTCTTCTGAATCCTTTTTCTTAGTGGATACTTTTGGGGCTGTTTTGCTTGGTGTAAATCTATAAACTAGATACGCACCTAAAACCGCTCCTACAAGACCTCCGTAAAGATAGTGTTTTTTATCAATTTCTGCAATCCAACCTTGTTTTCCTGCTAAATAAATACCCCCTAAACCTGCTATACCACCGATGATAATTGCATCCATGTATTTGACTTTTGGGTTAGAAGATTTTAATATAGATTTTTTCGCTGAATCTGTTTTTATAACTACCTCATTTGTAGTTTTTTCTTCTACCACTTCGGCAGGAACTATTTTTTCGTCTTCCACAATTGCTCTAGTTGTTAATTCTTTAATACAGTCAACAGGAATTACTAACGTTCCTGCTACCAAAATAAATGCAGGTTGGTTGTTGGCGTGTTTCAATTCACCTTTAACAATTTCTCCCTCACGGAACATTTTGGTTTTAATTTGTTGCGGATTTTTTGGATGCCCCGTTGCTACAACATAAGGCGCACGAAAATCGGCTGTAAGAACATAGCTTTTAAGTGCCATTTTATTTATTTTTTATTCAAAATTATCTTCCTTAACTTTTTTAACTGTGGCTTTACGCTTGGATTCATTCATTGCTTTCCAACGTTTGTACATAACCACACCTAAACCTGCAATTGCCAAAAACCCTAGTAATCTACCCATTCTATTTAGATTTGAGTTTATAAACTATTGCCCCTCCAATTGCTAAAACTACTACCAACGCTGTAACTATTAAAATAGTTCGGTTGGTTTTTTGACGTTGTTCGTCTTTTTTCTTTTCAGCTTCCGCTTCCGCTTCTTTCTGTTTCATTTGAGATTGAATCAAGGCTAACCTTGTTTCTTCTCGTTTGTTTGCTAGTTCCGAAACTTTATCTAAAGCTCCGTACTTTTTAGCGTATCTAAGTTTTTGCCCCCCCTCAACGGCTGTGGACGAAAGTTTTGCTAACTCCCCAACTCCTTGTGCTACTGCTGAAATAGGGTCGGCTGCTAAGTTTGAATATTGGTCTCCATTGTATGACAAATAATCTCTCATAACAAAATATCCTGTTTTAACGCCTTCATCACTTAGCTTAGTTTCCCCGTCTGCACTAGACGTTTGGTTTTTCATCTGCAAAAGCAAACTTGTTCCAAGCATCAATTTCTTATTTTCGCAAATATTGTCAACGTACTTATTTGCAAGTACTCTAGGGCTATCCCCTAATGTTGCTGATACTCCTGATTCATTTAATAAATCTACAAATGATTTTCTGTCTGATGCTAGAACTTTTCCAAGTTCCGCTATCATAACATGGTATGCCGAACGCATTTTACCACGCTCTGCAAAATCTTGTAAATTATCATCAAACGAACTATACATAATTTAAGGAATTGGGCTGTCTCCAATTTTCCCTGTTGCTAGTTGGTCTGTTGTAGCTATAATTATCCAATCTTGATAATTGTCATTACTCAAGTATTTTTTTACCAAAGTGCAACTCGCATTTGTTGTGTTGTAATCTGATATAGTCAACGTAGTTCCCATTGGTAGATTAGTGTAAATAGGATTGATAAAAGATACTTGTGAAGCAGCTAAAATAAGTTCAGGAACTCCTGCAATACCTCCTGCTAAAGCACACACCCAATTATTCTCATCTGCAACTGTTACAATACACGAATCTCCTGCTGAATCCATAGTGATTGATGCCACACCGTTTATGTAGTCGCTAATTGGTGTTGGTATTAAAGTTGTATAAGCTAATATATTCCCTTTATTGTTTCCTAGCTTACTTAAAATGTGGATTCTCGTAGCCCAAAAGCCATTTAAACTTTTTACGGGTGGTAACGAAATATTAACATCTGCTAATGTCGTATCGCAAGATAAAAAAACATCTTCATATTGAACATTTTTCCAATCGGCTGTTGGAACTAAAGCATAGTTTCCTGTAATCATTTGTTCTAGTTTTATTTTTATGTTGGGTTCTTCTACTAATTTTAGTAAAAGAACCCACTATAAAAAAGTTAATTAGATTGGGTTTGTTCCAATACCTCCTGTTGAAGCCACTAAGTCAGTTGCAACAACAACCCAATCAAGGAAATCGTTATTTGCTAAAGTTGTTTTAACTAAAGTACACCCGTCACCTGTTGCGGCATAGTCAACAACTGCCAATGAAGAACCAATTGGTAAAGCATCGTATATTGCACCTGACAAACCTGCTAGGTTTAACGCTGCAACAACCGTTGGAACACCAACTGAATTGTTTGAAGCTGTTGAAATCCAATTGTTTTCAGCTTGTACTGCAACAATACAAGAATCTCCAACATTTGCAAGTGTCGTAGAAGCTACTCCGTTAATTGTATCAGTAACAGGAACAGGCAAAAGCGTTGTGTAAGCAATAATGTTTACTGCGTTTGCGCCTACTTTGTTTATGATGTGTAAACGTACACTCCATGAACGGTTTAAGTCAGCGATTGAGTTAAGCGTAATGTTAACATCAGCTAACGTTGTGTCGCACTCTAAAAATACATCCTCAAATTGAACGTTTCTCCATTCAGTTTGAGCTACTAAGTTGTAATTACCTGTAATCATTGTTTATTTGTTTTTAAAATTTACTAATTTATTTATTTATTTAGTACCACTCATTACAGAACGAACTTTTAATGCTATGATAATTCCGTATGCTACTGAAATTCCTACATAGCTAACAAGTAAAAGTTTGTCTTGAATTGAAAGCGTTCCTAAATTCTTCATTCTTATTTCTTTAATAAGTTATACTTTTTGATAGCCCAAATTGCTGCCGCTCCTGCCGCTATTCCAACCGCTACACCCATCCAATTTATTTTTCGGCTTGTATCACCACCTGCGTTGTAATAAAAATCTCCTTCATTCATTGAATATGGTTCGCGTAAACCTCCGTCTGCACCCATTTGAATATCTAACTCTCTAGCATCGTAATCTCCAGAATCGTCTAGTCCAATAATTCCTGTTCCGCTAAATTCAGATGCAGGTACTACTATTCTACGACTTGAAAATTCAGGTTTTAAATCAATATCCACAGGGGTTGTGTCGCCACCATGATTTCTACGCATTTTAGTAGCAATACTTTGGTTAGTCATTTTAGCCATAGTACGCCCGTCTTTTGCTCCTCTACGGATTGACCTAGCTACTTTTTTAGCTTTATTAACTTCCATTCTACGTCTTGCAACTTCATTGTTTACCTCTCTTTCAGTCATGCCATTAGCACCTGAATAATCACCTGCAAAACCTAAGTACATTTCTAATTCCGCTTCCAATTGCTTGATACGTTTTCTACGCTCAATAATTGATTTAGAAACATCAGATGGATTTGCTACTCCTTGTGTTCTTTTCGTTTCTAAACGATTTACCAACTCTCTGTTCCATTCAATTTTATTAACCAACTCTTGTAGGTTAGGATTGACTTTAACTTTTGTAGCCGAGTTGCTGCTATCATCCATTTCAGAAAAAGAATCATCAAGAGAAATACCGTCAAAAGGCTCTGAATAATCATATCCGTCATCCTCCGTTCCGTAATCTCCCATTTCTGTTTCATCAGAATAATTTCCTGAATCATCTCCCCCTTCTGTATAACCTTCGTCACCGCTACCTTGCTCGTCTGCGTAACCGCCACCTTGCTCATCTGCGTAACCGCCACCTTGCTCATCTGCATAACCGCCACCTTGCTCATCTGCGTAACCGCCACCTTGTTCATCTGCGTAACCGCCACCTTGTTCTTGTCCGCTTCCGCCACCTTGTTCTTGACCGCTTCCGCCACCTTGCTCTTGACCGCTTTCGCCACCTTGCTCTTGACCGCTTCCGCCACCGTCATTTGGTGTTGGTTGTGGGCTACCACCATTTCCGCCCTCTTCTGAAACAGGGGGTCTTGTAACAGGTGTAGTGTCTTGTGTATCTTCTCTGTCCAACTCTTCGTCTTGTCCTAAAGCCTTACGCTCTATTCTTTTTCCTTTACGTGCTGTTCTACGGTCTTGTACTTTTTCCATACGTCCCGTTCTGCGGTCTTGACGAACATCCATAACATCAGTACGTCTTTTTTGACGACCTAGTTTACGGTCTGTTTTTCTTTCAATACGTCTATCTTGACGTGCTGAACGAACCTCGTCACGAGCTTCCACCCGACCTAATCTTTTTGACTTTCTTTGTTCTTGTCTTGCTGTTTGTCTTTCTTGACGGGCTTCGATTCTATCTGTTCTACGAGTTTGACGTTTTTTTCTACGTCCACCCATCAATTCAGAATATTCACCGAAAGCCTCCTCAAATGTAGCAGCACGAACAGAAGAAACAGCCGAAGTGCCACGACTTACGTTCGATGGCTCTAAACTGATTATTGTTGCGTTGTTATACATGGTTTTTAGTTTTTTCTAATTATACGCTTGGTGTTACCTCTACGCTTCTTCTACGGTCAAGCAAATATGCACCTCCGAATCCTACTAGAGAACCTATGGCTGTGTACATCAATGCTTTTTTATAGCTTTCTTTTTTATATTTTGCGTAAGCAAAACCTGCTAAAGCTCCTCCAATTACACCGTATAATTTAACACGGCTAAATGTTTCTGCTTGTCTTAAATTTACTACTGTTGGTGTTTGAGAATAATCCGCTCCCAACATTATTTCTGTTGTTTTCATAGGTTCTAAACAATTTTGATATATATACCTGTTATCGCTCGTTAAAAACAGTCTGTACGTAAAGGGCTTTCCTCTGCGTAAACCTTCAATATTTACATATTTACCTGTTAATAATTCGTCTTTTTCAATTTGTTCTGTCGATTCTGTAAAATTTTTATGCTCCTCGTTCGGAATCAAAACTTTGCAAGAATCTAGCACTCTTACTTTTTCAATCATATATTCTTATTTTCCTTTTTGGTAATTCATCCAAAATGAAGCAGCAAAAAAACCAACGATTAAAGCTAAACCTATGTTTACGGTTCGTCTTGTTTTATCATCTTCAGTTGTTCTTGGTTCACCGTCATAACTACTCATTTTTTGAGTTTGTGGCTGTAAAGGTAAAGTCATTTGAATCGGTGCATTCATCCCTTGACCATAACCATAATAGTTTTGGGGCATTTGATTGTGCATTGCGTTTCCATGAAAATTACTTTTACTTTCGCTTTTTTCAAGTTCTTCTTTTAGAACTTTTTTCAACTCATCTTTAAGTTCGTTCATTTGTTTTATCTGTTCTTCAACAGTTAAATAGGGAACTTTCTCTTCTTTAATTGGTTGGGTAATTATTTCAGTAGTTTTCGCTTCTACTTTCACAATTGGTTCAACTCGTTCAAAAATCCATTTTTTGTGAGGGTGGATTTTTGCCATGTCTTTTTCTAACTTCAACTTGTCATCCGCCTTAACATAAAGTTCGCCCAACTTCACCTCTAAATCAGCGTAGTTTTTGGCGGTCTGGCGTGTGTATTTTTTCAATAAATTTTGAGCATCATCCGTTGCCTCGTAGGCAAGTAACGTCATTAACGTAATTTCGGGTTTTGATTTTTTGTTGCTCATTGTTATTTAATTTTTTATAAAAAAAGGGCGGAGCAACTTGCTCTGCCCTTTTTATATTTTTTTAGCGTATCAAAAAATTAGATTTTAGTGATTCCACGTACATTTTGGGTAGTTTGGATTACCACAGGGGCAACATTTTTACCTGAAAGACGAGGCGCTCTAGCTCTATTTAATGACATTCCACCGTTAAGTTTAGCTTTTCCAGACAATACTTCAACAGGGAATTGAGAAATTACAAACACCATACCTGCTAATACTGGGAAGCTGATAAAAGTGTTACCGTCAATAGTAACGGGCTTTGTAACATCAATAATGTCTGATTGTTGCTGGTAAGCATCACGCATGATAGACAAATTCAAAGGAACTGAATATTGTTTACCATTCGCATCAACATGGTTGATTGATAAAGTTTGAGACAACTGCGCTCCTGCCAAAAGACCTGATGCTTGGAATCTCCATTTACCAATTTTAAAGAATTTGTTATTTGATTGTGCAATCAAACGTCCGTAAGTACCACCTTGTAAGTTGGTAATTGTGATACCAACTGGGTTTCCAAAGTTGGTTGCGCCAAAGAAATCATTATAACCATATAAAATAGCTGTAAGAGTACCGGGCGTAGTGTTTTCGTATTGAATAACGTATGGGTCAGAAACTTGTGTAGCTCTCATTGGGCTTCCTGAAGCAAAAGACATTGCATCATCTCCATCCATGAAAGAACTTGGGTCATTCATATCATCATCATCAAAGTAACCGTAATCACCTTCCATTGAATCGTATGAATCAAAACCACTCATTTTTTCTGTACCGTTAACGTATCCAAATAATTCGCGCTCTATTGAGTTCATAATTTTGGGTTTTGTTGTGCTTTTGCACGGTTTTTTAAAAATCGTTTTTTTTGGTTCGATGTTATATGTTCTGAAACACTTTTTAATTTTTGGTTTTCTTCAATACAAATTACCCATCAGGGTATAGCATTTACTTATTTCAAAAATTAAACGGGGCAACATCTCATCTGTCCTCGCTTTTTTTCTGCAATATCTAAAAAGCAATTACGCTTTTTTTGCAATCATTGGTGCAACTACTTTTTGATGTACCGCTAAACCTACCATAACAGCAGCTAGAGTTACTAAAAAACATACACCGTTTTCTTTGGTAAATAATTTCATTTTATTTGAATTTATTGTGTGTTAAACTGATTCCAAATTTATGTATTTGATAATAAGATTTTTTTTTGTAATTTTGAACAACGGTGTTTAATAAAGGGTTATTCCTTAATTAAAACAAGGGTTACGAGTAGTTCAAAAGTGTTCAAATAAAAATAATATGGGAAAACAGAAAAAACCTAAAAATCCTGCAATTTGCTTTCTGTGTAAGGATTTAAACGAAGAAACGTACCGCTTTGGTTTGGCTACAAGCGAAAAGCTAAGTATTCATGTTTACTTTATAGTAGATAGCCCCGAACAAACACAAGTAAACCTTGAACAAAACACCAACACTTCCATTGTGCGCATAGCTGATTCCGTGTGTGTTGGTTCAGGTTTTCAAAATTGTATGATTACTGGAGCGAAGGTAAATACCCTGCTTCAAAAAAACCCGATAAGCTATGATAAGATGCTTTATTACTTTTGTAAGATTGAGCTTGATGTTGACTTTTTATTTGTTTTTGAGGACGATGTTTTCATTCCTACCATTGACACCGTACAACACTTGCTTGATACTTATAAGACATTTGATTTAGTTACTCCCAACAACTTCAAAAAAGAGGACGATGTGATGGATTGGCATTGGAACAATGTTGTGGATAAGGTTGACCCCCCGTATTATTACAGCATGGTTTCTGCGGTTGGCTTGTCTCGGAAAATGTTTAATGTTATCAATAGACAGGTTGCTGATAAGAATACCCTTTTCTTTACGGAGGTTATGTTTAACACCCTTGCCATGCAGAATGAACTTGCCGTTACGGATGCGTTTGAACTAAAGTCCGTTGTATGGATGGGTGAATGGGGAATTGATGAGTTCCTGCTGCTTCCAAATAACGTGTTCCACCCGAAAAAAGACTTGGAAAATTTTGAAAGCTACCGTGAATTGATACAAGCGAAACAAAAATCTAAGTATAAGCCAAAAAACAAGCTACCGCCTTTTATTAAAGCCTTATTGTAGTTTTTTTGTTTCTTACTTACTTGCAACAAACTTGTCTGTGTCGTCTAAATCAATAACGTGATTTGATTGCACAATTTCTTTTAGCTCTTTCAACAATAGCTTTTTATTCTTGTAATAAACGGTGTGCTTTGTTCGGTTGGCTAGGTGAAGAATTAGGTGTGGATAGTGCATAATACAACCTTGTCCTTCATCAAAGTATGTTTTTTCTATGTCCATTTGCTCCTGCGTTACCTCACAACAGCATTCATCTCTTAAAATGCAAGGCTCGGTTCTGAATCGAAATTTATTCCAATCGAAGACCTTTTTTGCTGTCATAGTAAAGTTTGATTTTTTGTCTATTACGATGTCAATAGAGCAAATGTGCTGAACGAAAATATAATCTGTCATTTTAATTGGTTTTCACGGTTTTTTTGTTGTTGTTTCTTGTTTTCATTAACCATAAATAGGGTTAGTAGTATCAATACGTATAGCGCACTTAATATAGATACGGCTATTAAAAAATAGAGGAAGCATAACAAAATTATCATAGGTTGAATAGTTTTTTGGAATTATTTATTCTGTCTTTCAGCCATTATTTTTTCCCGTATTTCTTTCCCTCTTTTCAAAAATCTTGAAACAATTTTTTTTGTTTTTTCATTTTCCAAAAAGTCTTTTGGGTAGTCCACTACTTCAAAGGATTCTCCATTCTCTTTTATGCGAACTTTCTTTAGTTCTGCATCAGGATTTAGTGCTTTGTAGCGACTAACAATGAACATACCTAGTTGCATTTTTGCTTTTGGCGTGAGCTTTAGGTTTAGCGTTTTTAAAAATGTATTGAGTATCATTCTATTTTTCTTTTATACGGTTTTAAGCTACGGATAAATGCTTTAAAGTCTATTTCTTTTATAATTATTTCCTCCATATCCTCAATTAGTTTGCAGATGGTTATTTTTATTTCTTTTGTACCCTCATAGTACACGCAATGCTTGATGACAAACCGCTCCCCGTCTTGAATAATCCAAGCTCGGTTTTTTATGTTCTTAAAGTTACTTTCTAAGACGGGGAGACAAATCATTTTTTTGCGGTTTTAGTTTTAACTGACACCTTTTTTTCTATGGGTGTTTCAGAAACCGTTGCTTTCGCCTCTTTCATTTTTTCGTAGGTTCTTTTAAATTCTACTTTTCGCTCTTGAATCCATTTTATAGATTCTTCAAAGTTTTTAATGTTTTTTACAAGGGTTCTGATGTAAACGGCACTTACTTTTCGGTCTTCGGGTGCAAATATCATATATACGCTATTTGCCTTATCTCTTAACCACTCATCTTGCTGTTCTTTACTCATTGTTTCGGGGCGCAAATGATATAGAACTCTAATTCGTTTTTTTGCTTCCTTAAACTCGTTAATTTGCTTGTTTAACTCATCTAGGAATGCTCCAATTTTATCCTTATCCTCTTGTAATCCACCAATAAGTATTTCAATAGATACTTTTGGTATTTTTTGAGATACAAATGCGCCCTCTTGGACGGCTTCTTTGTGCATCATTTCTTGATTATTTTCCATGTTTATGCTGTTATTTATATTTACTTAATTCTCCTATTGCTTGGGCTAGGGTTTTTTTAAAATCTTTTACTAGATTATCTTTCTCTTTCAAGGATGCTTTTAACTCAATTATTTCCTTTTGCTTATTGTTTTTATTGGGTAAAGTTTTATAAATTGATGCTAGTATGCTTTCAAGTGTTTCGGTTTTAATTCTTATCTCGTTTTTTAGACCCTCTATTTGTATTTCTAAATCTTCTATTTGTTTTTTATAAATTGGGGTTAAGTTACTGGTGTGATGCCATTGCTTACATTCCAAGCATTTGTAGGAGCGTAATTCTGTAAACTTATCTCCAATTTTTTCTCTTTTTATTTCAATGTACTTGTCTGCTGTTTGTTTGTCAGGAAACGTTGACTTGCCACATTTTGATTTTTTGCGCTCCATTTGTTACAAACTTTTTAAGCGTTCCAAAACATCTTTGGCGGTGTGTCCGTCAAATTCATGCTTCGCTTTTTCGGTAATCGGTACTTTAAACAAGTCCCAATCCTCCATCTTGTAATGGTTCGATATTTGCCCCGTAGGTAGCACGGCAACCACAATAAACCAATCCCCACCAAAACATAGCTCTCCATCAAAGTGGCGCATTGCCTTATGTACATCGTATTTCACTTCTACCTTAGTTACTTTGCTTGTGAGTTTTCCGCTTTCGGTTTTTACCCACTCTTTCTCCATGTTTACCACTTGCTTTGCCCAATCATTAAATAAGGCTGCGTTATACATTTTTCTGAACTCATAAAGCTCGTCAAATGTATGGTAGCCATCGGAGAACGAACCAATATTGGCTTGTTCTTTATTCAGCATTTCTATTACTTTTTTTGCCGTATTGTGCTGGGCTGTGTCCCACGTATGAACTGCTTCAAATTGTAAAAAAGCATCTTCAATATTTTTCGTTATTTTTTCGATTGAACTCATATTATTTTTTAAAGGTTTTTACTTTGTACATTGTGTCAATTGCTTCCTTGAACTTATCCACGTTTTCTTTTGTGATTTTTGGGAATACTACATGGTTTTCTACTGCCATTGGGTAGCAACTTTGGTTTCGTATGTAATAGTTGTTGTAGCCGTTTAATTTGGAGCGAAAGCAGAACTCTGAAATTTCAAAACCTGCTGAATCCAAATACACGTCAAAAACACCTACTTCTTCTATAATTGTGCGCTTGAATGCAACTATGGTATTTATTTTGTCCCTAGTGGAAATTACGTTTTCTAAATAGTCGTCTTCCTGCTCAAATGAGTTGTGTAGCAAGGGCGTATAAACTATTTTAGTATCAATTGGTCTGATACACGCCACGCCACAATTTTGAATCGTATTTAGGCTTGTTATCAAGTCTTCCAACCAATTGTAGTCAACCAATGAGTTTACAGGAAAGAAAACGCAATTTTCTTGATACACCGTTTGTAGCAAAAAGTTGTAGCATTCTGAAAGGGGTTTTGCCTCTTGGTAGTGCTTGTAATACCCATTGTGCTTTTTGGCTATGTATTGTAAAAAGCCCTGTAATTCAGAATCAATAGAACCGTTATCTAAAATATGTAAACGGTACTTGTACGAAGTTTTAAGCATCAAATTCTCAATGCAATACCTCGTTTCCAAGTAATTATTGTTAGTAATCAAACATACTGCCGTCTCCATTCTGTTGCGTTTTTAATTCTGATAATTCTTGAAAGTATATTTTTAGGGTGTCGCTCAATTCCTGCTTACATCCTTTAATTAGCTTTTGGGTCGTTTGAATATGGTGATACGTTTTAAATATCAATAGTTCCGTTTCATTTTTTTCAAACTCTGTTTTATCCGCCTGATTCTCTTTTGATAGCTTTATCCGAAGCTCATAACACTCCAATAAGTATTCTAGGTTAAATACTTGCTTCAACTGTTCCTCTACGGTAGCGTTTAAAATCATTTTCTGAAAATATGTGCTATGCTGTACGGAATACTAACTGGCAATATCAAAAACAACAAAATAGCTGAAAAAAAGCGAAATGGGTATCCGTGCTTAACAAGGAATTTATTCATGTCCTCAATTACAAAATCGCTGTCTCTTCTGAATTGAATTAAAAAATAGGCAAGTAGGCATAGCGCACCCCACCCACAAAAAAAATACGATACATAAAGTATAATGTTATTTGTTAGCATTTCCATAGTATTGATTATAAAATTGTGTTATTTGCCCTTCAACCGCTTGTTCCATAGTTACGTTGTGCATTTCCTTAAACTCTCGAATGTATTTTTTATTCGAATTAAGGTATTGGCGACACGCATCCTTGAACTCTTTTTTACTAAATTGCCCCTCAATCTTATTAGCGAAATTGTAAATGTATAAATAGAACCGTTGGTCGCCTCCAAAATAACGGTTGTTCACAATTATTTGTGCAATCTTATACATTGGTAGGTTGGCAATTTTTCCTTTAATGTCGTTTACGTTATCCGCTTGGTAGTGCATCCGCATCCATCTAGCATTGGTGTACATTCGGGGTTCTACTGCACGTAAAGACTGGTAGCTGATTAACATATCTACTGCCCTGTGGCGTAGGTTTACTAATCCCCCTACAATTTCCTCCATGTGCGTAACATTCAAAATGTAGGTGTTAATATCTTCTAGTACTAGCATACCGTTTCGGTAGAAACGAATAATGTACTGAATAACGTCCTTTTTTTCTTGAATCCCTAAGTTTTTAGCATCTATTCTACGGCACTCAATCGCATCACTTAATGACCATTGTGCTATATCTTTTACTGCTATTGTTTTTGGCGCGAAGTCAGGAATATTATTTCGTGTAAACTGCTCCAACGTGTACTCCCCGTTGGTGTCCATGATAAGGCATTTTCTAGCTTTTACACGGGTTTTTAGCTTGTCTTTTACGTAATCTCGAATAATGTGCATATTTAAGTAAGTTTTACCTACCCCTTGAATACCTGTTGCTATCATCATTCCTGCTTCCCGTTGGGTAGCTTCTGTTGGTTTTTTTTCTTTCATTACTCAATTGTTTGAATTTCAGAACCTAGTGGGTCGTTTGCTTCTAATAAGCGAATCATTTCATCTGAATCTTCTTGTTTTCGTTGTTTTTTTGGTTTCGGTTGTGGCGTTGGCTCTTGCTGTGGCTGTGGCTGTGGCTGTGGCGCACTTCTTTCAAACTCATAAGCGGTGTATGAATCACTTGTTTGGGCATCGTTATATTCAATTTCTTCTGTGCTTAACTCCGCTTGTTTCATGGCTCTTAACTGCGCTAATACTGAATTAGTACTTGCTTTTAATGTCATTAACGAAATTGCCTGTCCAACGAATACTTTAGCTGCAATCAATAAAAGCTCTTGGGTGGGTGTTGGGGCTATTCCTTTCTCCAAAAGCACTTCGGCTAGGGCATCCGTTAAATCGTTTTTTTCTTCCTGTCCAATTTCGGCTAGTTCCTCCGCTTGTAAGCATTGTGCTAGAAAAAACTGTTTTACCGTTACCTCTTGACCATCGGGCATATTCAAAAGCAAGGACAAATCCATTTCTCCTTTTAGCTCATACTCTACCAATTTTGCCTCGTTAATGTCTTTGTTTGCATACCAGACAAATCCTTTTTCAGAAAGCATACATACTGTTTCAACAATATACTTGGCAAATTTCTTAGTAGATTTCCGCTTTTTAGCAGAACTCATGTCGTCAAAATCAGGGTTTGCTTGTCGCGAATTTTTAGCTGGTTCAGGTTCGGGTTCGGGTTGTTGTCTTGATGAACCGCCACCGTAACCACCGCCACCGCCAGAACTTGATGCAGGTTGGCTGTCATCGGGTAATACAAATGCTTCGTCAAAACTTGTCGGTTCGTCAAAATCTGTTTTACCTGAAAAATCTACCGCATTTGGGTCTGCTAAGTCGCCACCGTCCAATACGTAATCACGTACAATTGGTTCTTCTCTATTGAAAGGGTCAACAAAATCATTTAAAATTTCGTCATCTCCTGTTGCACTTGATGAGTTACTGACAATTTCATCTTCGTCTCCCGTTAATTCTGCATCGTCTTTTAAAAACTCTTCGTCCTCGTTTTTAGCTTTACTTTTTGCCATATCGCTTTTTATATTGTTGGTTTCTGATTCAATTACTCCTTCTTGTGAAGTATATAAATAATACATTTTTTCTAACTCCTCAAATGTTTCCGCAGTACGAAAGCTATCTGATAGGCTAGGGTTTTCTTGGATTTTTCGCTCAATAATTTCTTTTAACTCATTAACATAACGGTTTTCTATGTAGTTTTTTCTACCTGATTTATTGTATATTTTTATGCTCATTCTCTATGTAATTGGGTTAGTAATATTTGTTTTGCTTTTTCATAGTGAGTGACAAAACTTTTATCCTGCTTGATGTTAATATCTGCTTTACGTAGCCTATCAATACCGTTAAATACCGAAGCAAAACTGTTTCCAATATTAAATATTCGTGCAATTTTTCGTACTGATAGCTGTAAGCAATTATGAAGTAAGCAATAACACACTTGCTTGGCATCTGTTAGGTTGCCCCTAGCGTGTTTTAGCATAAGGTCGTTGGGGTCAATTTCGAACTCTTCTGAAACAACCTTGAATGTTAGTCCAACTTGTTGTGAATTATCGCTATTTTGATTTATGAGATTTACTAAAGCATCATTAAGCCCGTCAATTCCGTGCTTCCTGATTAGCTTGTGCATATTTTTTAGTAAGCTCTCTACTTGTTTTTCAGCCATTTTTAAGACATTTATTAGACATTTACTAGACATTTAAATTGAACAAAAATAACAATAATAAGCGTTCAATAAACAATTTGTGAAAAAAAAATTATGTTACCTATATTTGTAAAAACAGATTGTATGGAAAGCGAGTTAGAGATTAAGAACGATAAGCAGGTATATTTCAACCAAGTAAAGGGAGTAATTACTGAACTAAACGATGATTTGAATTATTGTAGCATTACACTTAAAGTAGGTCACGAGAACACTAGGGACGTTAATTTAAGCCTGAAAAAAAGCCAATTTGATGCTATTATCACAGACCTATACGTAGGTAAAAAAGTTCTAGCTAAGTTTTTTATTGTTTCGCGTAAAAAAGCCGAGCGGTGGTACACCTCCGCTAATTTATTAGCCTTAGAAAATGTAATTGAATGATTTATCAAAACTATTATTTGACAAGCGATGCCCAGTCCGTATTTCAAAAACGCGGAAGTAGTTGGGTGAAAAGAAAAAAAGGAAGTTCTGATAAGTGGCTAGTTGCCCCTTTTAATGAGCAGTCCGCATTGCAGGATGCACATGGAGACCGATTTTTGTTTAAATACAATCTATTTTATAAAACTACCTTATTAGCAGCAGTTCTTTATGCAGGGTTTAAAGGATGGCAATTATATAAAAATAATCAATCTACTTCTATTAAGTCCAATTCGCCCACGTAAACATTTCCCCATTGGCTTTTAAACTGAATGTTATTCTCTCTAAGGGTTTTTACAATATCAGCCGTGCATAGACACTCATTTAATTCTTTTTCAGAATAGCCCTCGTTTTCTTCAAGTGCATACAAGCTACTTTTGACGGGCAGGAATCCAAAATGCTCTTTAAACTCTTTTGGTGTTACAATTTCTTTTTCGCCCCTGTTAATAACTACTATTTTACACATATACTGAATTTACTTTAAAAAAAAAGGGGGCAACCTTGATACGCCCCCTTTATCTATTAGGTGTTACTGAAATAACCTAATGCAAATATATAAAAAAATCTTACTGATGCTCTGAATTGAGTTGGCTTATATAAAACCTCACTACATCTTCGCATTCTTGCACACACTCTAGTTCCGTATCAAAACTACCTAAGTTTTTCATAACGGTAGGAACGGCACATAGCACAATAAATCTTTTTTTTCTTGGGTCGGTTGTATTCTCCATGAAAGAGGCAATTTTAATCTTTCCTAAGTACAAGCCCATAGCGTTTGTTTTCTTTGGTAGGAACGCCCATTTGGCTGCTGAATTGACAAAAAAGGGAATCCTTTTGTCGGCAATATGTTTAAGTCTGTTTTCTAAATCCATTTTTCGTTGTTTATGAGCCTAATTTCAGTAAAAAAATACGTACTTATCCCTAAGATTATTTTACTATATTTGATTTTTATTTTTAAAGTTATTCATTTATGAGTTTAGAATTTACTGAAGAACAATTGAACTTAAAGTGTAAGATTCACGGAAAA
>Ga0247831_1001877_pt1 | contig 36752 bp, 32 predicted proteins | sample LaCruzMarch2015__9_FD_192406 | JGI IMG/M metagenome (GOLD analysis project Ga0247831, IMG submission 192406) | Freshwater microbial communities from meromictic Lake La Cruz, Castile-La Mancha, Spain - LaCruzMarch2015_1m | ecosystem: Environmental > Aquatic > Freshwater > Lake | place: Spain...
TAAATATTTATATAAAAATATATTTTTTATTTCTAAAGAATATGTCATTTGATATATAATTTTATATTTTTATAAAATTATATTTTTATCCGAATTTTTATAATTTTATCCGAAATTATAATATATTACAAATAGATTTTCTACTCATATTATTAAATAAACATTTTTTAATAAAATGCGTTACTAATTTTATTTTTTTTTGTATTTTTTAACAAATGTCATTAACAAGTAATTTTATAAATGAAATTGTAGATATATCTATAGTAGAGTTATCTAAAGAAGATACCAAAAAAAAAATAAATACATATTTAATTGAACCAAGTTTTACCTATATTTTTGATAGATTATATCCATATATAATATTAACATTCATTATTTTTATTCTAATATTATTAATGGCAATTATAATAATTATTATATTAGTAAGAAATAATAAATATAGAATATAAAGATTATTTATATAAATTATAATTAATAAAATTTATAAATTTAAAATAGTAAAAAATATATTCTATATAAATTATTAAATAGTTTATTACACCTTTTCACAATTAAAACAACAATTTTAATAAATAAAAATTCTATATTAATTTATTCATTAAATGTCTAAATTATTAAAACAATAATTCTTTTTACATATAAAACTTCATATCCATTAAATAATATGAGTTATAATCAAAATTTTATTAATTTGTATTATTTTTCTATATTAATTCTAGGAGCTATGTTGCTAGTAAAAATTTTAATTTATTAACATAATTTATTGATATTTTTATTGTTAAAAATATCAATAAAAATATAAGTAAAAAATAAATTTAACTAGCAGAACATCTCTTAAATTAGGTGTTTTAATTGTAAAAAGGTATAAAAAACTGTTCAAAAATCATAAATTTTATACTATTTTAATACATTTTATTGAAGAAAAAGTTTATTACCTATAAAATATATTTAATAAATTAAATAACAATATCTTTATATAAAAATTGAATTATATAAATTATAGATATTTTAATTAAAATATTCAGAAAATGTATATTGATAAGATATTTAGTATTTTTCTTATGTGTATTTTAACGTCTTATATTTATTTAATGTATATTTTATATTTATATCCAGAATACATTTATGTTAACGAAAATAATATAAATATATGTCATCCATTTACTGTTACTATAATTATTTCATATTTTATATATAATCAATTTGATGAAAGATTTTTATGAAAAAATTAAATAATTAGTCAAAAAATAATAAAATTATTTAAAATAATATTATGTAATATAAATAATGTATTGTTTTTCAAATAAAAAACATGATGATTATTTAGATAAATTTATTCTTCCAAATATTCATGAAAATTTAAATGATTATGATACAATTAAAGAAGAAATGAAAGAAGTTATAGAAAAATGTATAAAGGTTAGAGAAAGTTATATGTCACAATTACATAATAATGGTTATAAAGACTTAAAAGAAGAAGATGTTTTTGAAAATTTTCCAATAAATGTCTGTAAAGATTTAAAATTATTAGGAAAATATATATCAAATTTACCATATTGTAAATTTTTGGAAAGGCAAAATGATTTATTAGTAATAAAATTAGACCAACAGTCTAAATATGATGAACTTAATTTTTTGTCAAAAATATTAAGAGAAAATATTTCATTTTATGATTTAACGCTTGTATTTAATGTTAATGATGATACTATAAATTTTTTAGAATTATCTCATATTATTTTTAACAATAATATTATTGAATTAAATGACAGAACGTGGATAGAATTAGTTCAAAGTGCTTTTACAGAATTAACACTAATATTATCAGTAGAACATGCAGTATGGCATTTAATTGTATCACATATTATATATATTTCAAAAAGATGTTTATGTAATACAGAAATATTAAAAATATTTAATATTGCAGATGATAATGTTTTTATAAAATCATTTGAAGTTAAAACTCTATTATTTGGTACACCATTTATTTTCAAACAAATATTAAATATTAAAAAAGAATTTAGAACTTATTTAACAAATAAAATATCAAATTTTATTGATAATTTTAATATTGATACAATTTATAATAATTATTTTAATATCGATGAAAAATATCGTAATAAAAATTGGAATCATGGAATGAAACAAAATATTGAAATAATTAAATTATTTATTAATAATATTATTAGTAAAAAAAGTTTAGAATCTGAAAATTTAAAATTTACTAAATATATTTCAAATAAATATAAAAGTTTAAAATTAAATAATATACCAACTATACAAAAATTTTTACAAATTTTATTCGTAGTTGGAACAGCATTTCATTCTACAACATTTGAATTTACTAAAATAATAATGACTAATGCTTTTTATAATGAGAAACTTGATAAAATATTTTATGGTATATCATTACAAACAATTGTAACAAATATTGATAAAACATTTGGTGATACAGATTTATATAAAGGTAAATTATATAAGGATGAAATAGAACTTTTATATAATGAAATAGAAAAAAATAGAAAACAAGTATTAGATGATTTTGATAATGAATCTTATAAAAATAATATTTATACAACAAAAGAAAATATGTTAAAAACTTATTCAACACATACATATACAACTTATGTTTAATATAGTTTCATAACTATATAAAAAAATTGAATTATAATTATTAAATTTATAATTAATTATAAATATGTTATAAAAATGTACTTTAATAACATATTTAATATCATCTTATTTTCTCATATTTTTTTGATATTTGTTATATTATCAAATAACTTTTATATAAATGAATACTATGTAAATATGCTTCATTCATTAACTGGTAGTGCAATTATTGCATTTTTTATATATGATCAACTTAAATAGAATCCAAATATTTATTTGCAATATTTAAAATCTCTTTTTTTTCTTTATCTGACTTTTTATTCCAATGATAAACTTGACGTGATGTTCCATAATTAGTTTTTAGATATTTTTCATGTTTATTTATAAAATTATAATATAAAGCATCCCATATTTTACACCAATTATCTTTTTTATAATCACTCATTTTTAATACATAATTTGATGACGAAAAATAGGGTTTTTTCATCATCAAATCTTCACATGAAAATTGTGACATTCCATAAACATTTGGTATCATAACCCAGTCATATGCATCAATTGTCCATTCCATGAATATTGTATAAACATCTTTTGGATCAATCATACATAATAACATATAATTACCTAAATACATTAATCTTTCAATATGATGACAATAAGAATAATCTATTATTTTATTTATAATATTATCAATAGGTAATATTTTTGTTTCAGCTTTCCACATAATTTCTTGATTTAATTTATTAGTATGATTAAAAAAATTAGTATTTTCTATATTTGTTAATAAATATATTGTATAAACATAATTACGCCATCCAATTATTTGTCTAATAAAACCTTCAAAAGATTGAATAGGTATTTTATCTTGATATTGTAAAACTATTTTTAAAACTTCTGTATCTGTTAATAAACCAATATTCATTATTGGTGTTAGAACGCTATGAAATAAAAATTGATCTTTCATACTTTCAGCATCTTCATATTCTCCAAAATTTTCAAATTTATCTTTTATAAAAGACATTAACCACTTTTTAGAATCATTGTGATTTATAGGATATATAAAATTATCTAATGATCCATAATTATTAAAATTATTATTTATATATATTATTGATTCTTTTGTATATTTATTTTTATTAGGTTGTAATATTTTTGGTATTACAATATCTTTAGGTAATTTTTTTCTATTTTCTGTATCATATGTCCATCTTCCTCCAATAGGCTTATCATTTTCCATTAAAATATTTAATTTTATTCTTTGCCATTTATAAAAATTTAAAAAATTAAATTTTGTACCATAAAATAAATGTTTATTTTTATCAATCATTTTTTCATCTATCAAAAAATTTAAACTTTTTTTTACATTAATATTTGGAATATTTTTTAATATTTTTTCCATTAATATCTTATCATTTGGATCATACATTGTTACATTATATTTTGCAATATTTTTATAAAAGGTATCATTAATATCATTGAATTCAAAATATGTAACATTTATTTTATTTTTTAATAAATAATCATAATATGATTTTAATGTAGCTCTGTGATAGGCTAATTTTAATTTATGATATTTAAAATCTGTAAAATAGCGGGGTTCTTCTATTAAATATACTGTTTTATTTTTTATTTCATCTATATTTTTAAATAAATGAACTGGAAAAATTAAAAATATATCCATAAATATATAAATATTTTTTATTTAATAAAATATATGATATCAAATATTATAAGAAAATTTAAAATATCTAAATTAGAAACTGTTACAGATTATTTAGAAAAATGTTTTTTAATAAAAGAAAAATCTTATATAGTTATTGATAATTTAATAAATAAATTTAACTATATAATTGATTCAGATAGAGTTATTAATGATAATAGATTAATACAATTAACTAATATAGAATATATTGATATATATACAAATATTATTTTAGATGATTCATTAAAAAAATCTGAAGGTGTTTATATTCTTTATAGAAATAAAAAATATGAATATATTGCTAGGTATTAAGGTTTTATTAAATATTTTATATTTTTATTAGGTGTTTAAATTATACAAATATATCTCATGTATAAAACAAAATACACCAAGTCATTCATGGCAAATTTTATAATTTTTTATTTAACATATTATTTATTGTTAAAAATACCAATAAAATAATAATTTATAATAACTCTTTAAAATTTAACCAAAAAGACCAGGTCTAATAAAGATATAGTTAAAGAATTAAGAGATAAATTAATATTTAAAAATATTTGTTATAATTTTAAATAAATTATAATAACCTAATAAAAAATCTAAATAATTTTTAATTTTCATTTAAAAATAAAAAAGTTTTAGTCGGATTTATTTTTGCACTTACTATATACATAATTCTTTGTCTTTTTTTATAATTTCTTTAAAAAAATATTTATTTTCTTAATAAATTATCATCCAAAAAATCCTATATTTTGACGTAATTATTAAAGAGATTATTTTTTAAATATTAAATTATTAATAAAAACTATAAAACTTTTTTATTTTTTTTAAAAAATAATTTAGGATTAGACCTAAATAGCAAGTTTTAAGACATATTTATAAATTAGTATTATTGTTAAAAACTATAAATAAAATAATATATTAAATTAAAAAAAATTTATTATATTTATTATATTTATTATATATATAATATAAAATGAGTTCCAATTCTGCTGTAATGAATTTTAAAAATGATACCGAGTATGAAACAGAGAATGAAACAGAGAATGATACAGAGAATTATATTTATTTAAAAATTAAGTGTAAAAATAATACAAATTTTGAATTTTCAAATATACCTGAAGTAAAATATGATATAAATATTACTGGTTATAATATAAATACTTTAAATATAAAATATAGAAAATGTTATTCGAGAAGTTGTGAAGATAATACATATAATATTAATAATTTAAAAGATTTTTTAAAAAATTTTACAAAAGTTGATGAAATTGAAGGATTTTCAACAATTTATTTGACAGATATTCTAATTGATACTAGAAAAGGTATAATACAAAATTTTGATACATATGATTTTATTGTATTAAATAGATTAAGAAAATGTATTAATATTTTAAGAAAAGAAAGAAACTGGGATAATTTTTTAAAAAATATTGTAAAGATTGGAATGGAAGTTAAACCTAGAATAATACACAGAAGACATGGAAGACATGGAAGACATGGAAGACATATATAAAAAACCCATATTTACTAGTCAAATTTAAAAAGTTTTTTTACTCATATTTTTAATATATTAATAAAAATATTTTTTAAATTATAAATATTATACAGTTCCAAAAATTTATTAAATAATTTTTTAATAAAAAAAAAATCTTTTTTATTAAAAAATTAATAATAAATATTTATATACTTATTATCTAATATATATATAAATGAGTTTGAAATATAATGAAAATTATGAAGGAAATAATGAAAACAGTGAATACATTGAAAATAATGAAAACAGTGAATATAGTCAAAATAATGAAAGCATTGAAAAAATACAGAATGGAATAAGAAAAAATAAGAGAATGCGTAGTATGGAAATTTATTTACGTTTTGTTTATGAAGATTATTGTGATAAAGTTAAATGTGCTAATCCAGTAAGGTACACTATAGTTATTAAAGGTAGTTGTATAGATGATTTAAAAATAAAATATAAGATAAATGATAAAGAATATAATTATACTTGTGATAATTTAAAAAATTTTTTTAATAAATTTAACAAAATTTATCATAATCTTTTTTTTAGAAGTTATATAATTAAAACAAGTAGACATAATATAGACTCTTATAATAAAAAAATTAATACTATATTACATAAATTAAAAAATTATATTTATTTTTTGCATATTAATGAAAACTCTAAAAAAAACTGGTCTAAATTTTTTAGAAAAATTGTAAAAATTGGTTATTAAAGTTTTTCATAAAAAATAATATTAAGAAATTATTTTTATTAAAAATTATATTTTTATTTAAATATATATTTTATATAGATATAAAATAAAAAAATGATTATCAAAAAAAATTTTAATAGAAGATTTTAGAATAATTTGATAGTATTGGTTTTATTGAATATTTTACACCTTTGCACAATTAAAACACCGAATTAACAGAGAAAAAAATACAAATTAGTAAAAATTTGATTATAACCCATCGTGTAATGGGTATGAAGTTTTATAGATAAAAAAGAATTATTTTGCATATAGCTTAAGCGATTATCATCGTAATAATTCAAACCTCTAATGAACAAATCAATATAGACTTCTTACTATTCATTGTTAATATAATTTATTATTATTATTTTAAGTATTTTATTTATTAAAATCGGCGTTTTAATTGTGAAAAGGTTTAAAAATATTTTTTATATTTTTCATCATTAATAAATTCTGTCCATTTAATATAATTTTCTTTTTTAGATATTGTTCTTTCTTTATTTATATAATTTCTTTTTTGAGCACTAAACCATAAACCTAATGATTTTATTTTTTTAGTTTCATCTCTTTTATTTGGTATTTTATTATTTTTATCAATATATTTTTTTATTTCTTCTAAATTATTTAACCATTTATTGTCATATGATAAGAAATGTATTTTATATTTTTCATCATTCATAAATTCTGTCCATTCATTGTATATTTCTTGATTTTTCATTATTTGTTCTTTTATTTTATAATTTTTTAGTTGTACACCTATCCATAATCCTAATTGTTTAATTATAATATTATTATTATCTTTTTTATTTGGTCTTTTATTATTTTCATCAAAATATTTTTTTACTTTATTTAAATTATTTAACCAATCATCTTCATTTGATTGAAAATATATTTTATATTTTTCAATAAAATTTTCCCATATTTTTCTTATATTTTCTTTTTTCATTATTCTATCATATTTTTTATAAATTTGTTGTTGGTGTGAAAGCCAGCTACCTAATAATATAATATTTCTATTTTTATCATATATTGTTGGTGTTTTACAATTTTCATCAATATATTTTTTAATTTTTTCTAAATTGTTTAACCATTTATTTTCATTTGATTGAAAATATTGTTTATATTTTTCAATAAAATCTTCCCATAATTTTCTTATATTTTCGTTTTTCATAATTGCTTTATTATTTTTATAATTTTCTAATTGATGAGATATCCATTGTCCTAATTTTTTAATATTTTTATTTTTATTTTTATAAGAAGCAGAAGGTCTTTTACCATTTTCTATTATATATTTTTTGACTTCTTCCAATTTTTTTATCCAAATTTCCTCACCATTTTTTAATACACCCATACTGTCATAAATCATACTATACCTGAATTCAAATTCTTCATTTTCTTCATTTTCTTCATATTCATCAGTATTTTCAATAGATATATATCCGCCCATTTTTTTATTCTCATAACTATTTTTTATTCGACTATCATTCTTAGCCATTACTTTTAAGAAATTACAAATATTTTTTTCATCTTCATTTGATGAAAAAGGTAAAATAACATTTGCTATTGTTTTAGTTTCATGTAATCTTAAACATCTTCCAATAATTTGAATTAATGTTGTTTTATTTTTAGGTAAATGTAAAAAACAAACACCTTTTGAAATAGGTGCGTCAAATCCTTCTACTAATATTCTAACATTAACTAAAAATGATATTTCTTTACTTTTATATTTTTCAATAATTGATTCTCTTTTCTTTTTAGATGTTTTACAATCAATATAATCTGAACAATTTAATTGTAATTTATTCATTAATTTATTTATTAATTTTCCTTCTTTTTGAGAATTACAATAAATTATTATATTTCTATAATTTTTAATAAGATGTTCGCAAATATTTTTATTTGTAGGATCATCACTAAATATTGGTATATGAATAGTATAATCACATAAATAACCTAATTCAATCATAGTTCTTATATCTTTACTATAATATTCAAAATTATCAATTTTATCAATAGTGGCTGATAAATATACATTATTATTATACTGTGTTAAACTTTTTATTATTTTAGTATAATTTTTAACATTTACAAGTTCATCTTCTGGATCTTCCATAATTGAACTATCACTAAAATATTCGTATGTTTCATCAGTATCACTATCACTATCACTATCATCATCACTATCATCATCACTATCATCATCACTATCACTATCACTATTATCTAAACCTTGAATAGAATATTCTGATTCATCATCTTCATATATTGATGGTTTATTAATATGATGTGCTTCATCAATAAATATTTTTTCAAAGTTCATATAATTTTCAATAAGATGAACAGAATTAAAAACACAAATAGTTATTAATTTATTTTCATTAAATATATTATTACTATCTCCTATTAGCTGAATTTTACTTTTCATTTTAGGCTTATGTTTTATAATTTCTTTTTTCAATTGATCCATTAAAATTATTCTTGGAACAAGTATTAAATATTTTTTATTTTCTTCAAATGAATAAATAATAACTGTATTTTTACCAGAACCAGTTGGTAAATTTATAATTACATTTTTATTATTCTTAATCATATCTATTGCTTCTATCTGATAATCTCGTAAATTAAAATCATTGTTAAAAATTGGATAAATAGGTGGATTTATAATTAAATCTTCACAATATGTAATCAACTCTTTTTTACAATATTGTTTATCAATAAATAATTCACTTCTTTCTAATAAATTATCAGATAAAATACAATCACTATTTCTTGTAATAATTAAATTATTCCATCTAACAATCGGTCTTTTTAATTCATTGCAAAAAATATTTTGACTACCAAAAAAAGTAGAACATTCTTTCCAACCTAAACTTCCTTTTCTTAATTTACATTGTACTATAGTATTTTCTAAATCAGAACAATCAATACCAGTATCATTACGAGACATTTTATTTATTTCTTTAAAAGTAGGATTAATATCATTATATTCATAAAATTGTTTTTGATATTCTTCAGATAATTTTATACAAGAATAATATTCAAAAATTTTCCATAGATCATTATTATCAAATTCTTTTTTTGATTTTTTCAAATCGGTATATCTTTCAAAGATATTTATTTTATAATTATTGTTATAATCCATTAATAAACTATTAATGATTTATAAATAAATTATTTATTGAAATAATATCAATTTTATTTAATTTTATATTAAATTATAAAATTTTAATACAAAAAATAAAACAGATAATGATAAAACTAATATTATAAACCATAATATCTTATTTTCATTTTTACATCCATCTAATTTTTTTTCACATCTAACCATTTTTTTTACTTTTTTATTTTTTTTAGGTTCAATATTTTCTTCTTTTGTTTCTTCAGTATCTTCTAATTGTTCAATAATATCTTCTTTAACTAAAATATTCACAATATTTTCTGGTTGTCTGACTTGTTGATTAACTGGTTGATTAACTATTAGAGGTTCTTGAGGTTCTTGAGGAATATAATCATAATTAGTATAACCATATTCTGATGCATCCCAATATAATGTATTAACATTTGGCATTAATTGAGTGTTTAAATAATTAGAATAATAGGTATTTCCCATCATAACACCTCTTCCACCTGAATTTATATACCCATTATATGCTCCTTGATTTGGTCCTTGATTATAATATCCACCCCCTTCATGTCCACCATGACCACCCCCTCCTCCATGAAAATTTTCAATCATTCCATCATTTTGATAAGGTGTTTGCTCTTTTTTTTTTACAAGCGGAATATTAGCATCTGATGATAACATTATAGGATCATTATAATATTTTGTAGTTTGTTTATCAGATTCAATATATAATGATTTTAATGGTCGTGTTGGTTCTTGATTTACTATATATTCAGAATTATTATCATTAATTGTTACATTTATTTTTTTGTTTAAATTATAATCATCTACAAAGATTGGTTTATCTCTATTTTCTTTATTTGAATATTGATTACATATAGGAACATCGTAATATCCTTGATTTACAATAGGTGCTCCAAAAGACATTATATAAATATAGATTACATATTTATATAAAATTAAATTAAATATTTACTAATTTTAATTACATATTTTTACAAATTAAATAATAAAATTTAATATTATTATTAATTGAAAAACTCTTTACTACAAAATCTTTAATTTCTGTTTCTTGAATAAAATTAGTAAAATCATAATTTTTAGGTATTTTAAAAATCATCATTCTACAATTATTTATATATTTTTTATAAATATCAGATAATTCTAATTTACCTAGATATAATTTTAACCTGTCTTTTTTATAGTAATCAACCCCTCCCCATGGTGGATCAAAATATAAAACATCTTGTTCAAGTGTTCCTATATGATTTAAACAATTATCATTAATTAAATTAATATTTTTTATTTTATAGACATTACAGTTATTTTTTAAAACTTCAAAATTTACTTCATTTAACTCTATAGCATTTACAAATTTAAAATTTAAACAAAATGGTATTGTATCAGATCCATTATTTGAAGTTGCATCAGTTATTGTTATACCTTTTTTTTTAAAAATAGAATAAATATATTTACATAATTCATCAGAAGCTAATTTTCCAGAAAAACTAAATAATCCTTCAGTTGTTAGTTGTAATTTTGTTTTATCAATATCTTTATAATCAGGAAATGCTTTATTTAATATAGTATAATTTGTCCTTTTTATTTCTACTTTCATATATGATTTAATTAGATTTTTTTAAATTTATTTTTGTCATTTAATATTAAATAACTTCATATAAAAATCCTTGTCCATTAATAAGTTTTCTATTTGGAGATGTACTCTGAATAAACATTCTATATTTAGGTAATTCACCAGGTTTAATCCTTTTATTTTCTTCATTTTTACCTATTCCTGCAATACTTCTTGCAACAGATCCTTCATATAATTCACCAGTACTTTTATCCATAAGTATAATTTCTTTTTTTTTTCTGAACTATTTCAGGTTTTGTAAATTCATAAAAACCACGACCAATTAAAAATTTAATACCCATTTTTTCACAAAAATTTTTAATATTTATATCTTCATCAACTGTAAATACTTGAAAACGACTTGGAGGTGATGGAACAAGTTCATCTTCATGTTCTAATGAAGGACATGCACTAGTTGAAGCACTAGTCGATGCACTAGTTGAAGCACTAGTCGATGCACTAGTTGAAGCACTAGTCGATGCACTAGTTGAAGCACTAGTCGATGCACTAGTTGAACATGAAGGTTTTACTGTTTTTACTTTTCTTGTATATCTTTCATGAAATCTACATGGTAACATCTCTTCACGTGCTTCTTTACGTGTTTTTTTTCCAAGCATTGTATCAAACATTAATCGCATTCCTTGACTCATTCCTCCATTACATTCTTGAATTTCTTTTTCAAATTGTTCTAAATAACCTTCATTATATTGTTTGAAACAAATTGCTTGAATCATATCTTTTATATATGAAAATTGATCTAAAAATACATGATATCCATTTGTTATCTCAGCAACTTCTGAATAAAAATTAAATGCTTCATTATCACCTCTATTCAAACATTGAACCGAAAATACTTGAATATTCCTATTTTTCAATGATTCTGCTTCTAATCTCCAATCTATTTTCTCTGGATTTTCATTTTTTTCATGAGGTGGTGCATCACCTATCAATATTAAACTTTTCATTGTTGCATCAGAACTCCATGAAAGATACTTTGTATTACGTAATACTAATTCATAACATTCTGGATAATCTCCACCACTAGTTGATGGTGCATCATCGATAAATTTTTTAATATCATGTTTATTATTTGTAAAATCTAATTGAGTTATAACTTTATCTTTATCACAATAATCGCCATGTGCAATAATTGCAATTCTTAAATTTGGTATTTCACAAAATAAACGTTCTGTCATTGAAGTAACATTTCTCTTAACTTCTGATATACATGGATACATACTTCCAGTTGTATCAAATGAAATAACAATATCACTTTTATTATTTTCATTTAATTTAGTCTCTTCTATTTTTACTACTGGATTTAATGTTGATATTGGATCTAATGATGCATTGACGTCATCTTTTTCATAAAGACTATCATTAATTAACCAATCACTTCTACACATTGGACATGTATTTCCTTTTTCTAACCATTTATCAATACATAATTTATGGAATTTCTTATGACATTTTGATAAACATTCTGTCAAACCATCACATTCTAAGTCATCAAAACATATTGCACAAATTCCGTCTGTTTCATCTAAAACTTCTTCATGTTTAATTAAATGTGATAAACATCTAATCCATGATAAAGAACATGCAATAAAATCTTCTTTTTTCCAATTTAAATTTGTTTTTTTTATTAGTTTTGTACCTAATTCATATTGCTTTGCTACTCTAACAACTAAAAATAATAAATGTTTACAAAATGTTTTTTTACCTTGATGATCAGGACATGAACATGAATATAAATTATCTTTAATAGTTTGTTCATAAATTTTTTTTGTTTGACCTCTTACATTAAATGACCATTCATTATCTTTTTGTGTAGCTGATAATAAATACATCTTTTCACTTAAAGCTTTTACTAATCTTTTATTTTCCATTAAAAAATATAATATTTTTATTTTTAAATTATTTTTTATTTAAAAAATTATAATTTCATATTATATTCAATATTCTTATTTAATATTAAAACTCCTCTATCTATATCATTAAATAATATATCATAATTATTGATAATAGTTGAATATAATGGTTTATATTTAACGGATTTAAAAAGAGGATGTTGAGCTATAGGTGCCATTAATAACTTTGTATTTTTAGAATCAATCATATAAACAGATGATACAGTATTCATCCAAAAATAATCTTCTTTAACTGCTTCACCTTGTGATTTACCCATAAATATATATCTTTTTGAATTATTTCTACTTTTTTTTATCATCATTTTTATATCTATTAAATGTTTTGGTTCTATCCTAAATTTAATTTCATTGTGAATAGTTAATTTATTAATTTTTTGAAATGTTTGTGGATTAAATGCTAAACATATAGAATTATTAATTTTTGTAGAAAGATATAATGCTGCATATCCACCTGATGATTGTCCTATTATTATAATATTAGTACATTCTAATTCATTAATATATTTTTTAATATCATTTATTATATTATTAATAATATCTCTATACCAATTATTTGTTTCATCACAATATAAAACAATATTTCCATCAAAATTATTAATTTTAAAAATTGCATTCAAATATTCTCTACCACTTGCCATATAAATTATTAAAAATTTTTTTAATTTTATATTTTTATATTTTCTTTTTATACAGTTATATTTATATATATAATCAATAAATTCTTTTTTTACGGTAGTATTTGATATTTCATTTTCTCCTAAATATAACGTAATTATATCATTTATGGACATTATAATATATAATATATAATTTTTAATTTAATAATAAAAATAAATTTAAAAAAATAAATACAAATATATATGAATATAATGTTAATAGATGACTATTTAGAACATCAAATAAAATTCGAAATAAAATATGGTAAAAAAACAATTGTTTTAATGCAAGTAGGATCATTTTTTGAATTTTATGGCGTTAATAATGATATTGAAAAAATAGGCGATGCTCAAATCATAACTGAATTATTAAATATCCAATTAACACGTAGAAATAAAGCAATCCTAGAAAATAGCCGTACGAATTGTTTAATGGCTGGTTTTCCAACTAATTCTTTAAAAAAATTTATAAATATTTTATTAACAAATAATTATACAGTTGTTTTAATAGAACAAGTTTCTGAACCACCTAATCCTAAAAGAGAAATAACACAAATTTTTAGTCCTGGTACGTATATTGATGAAATTAATAATTCTGATCCAAATAATATTGTATCTCTTTATTTAACAGAAGATTTATGTTATAAAACGAATAAATCAATATTTTCTTTTGGTTTATCATCAATTGATTTATCAACTGGAATTAATGTAGTATATGAAACAAATATTTTATATTATGAAAAAAATTCTTATTTAGAAGAAATATATCGTTTTATAGAATCTTACAATCCAAAAGAAATTATTATTTCGTGTTATAATATTAATGAAATTACTTTGAATGATATATCTAGAAAAATAAATAATATTAATAGAGTTATTCAATATAGAAATATAGATAATAATTTGTTTAATATAAATTATCAAAATAGTTTTATGAAAAAAATTTTTCCTAAAACTGGTATTCTATCACCAATTGAATTTATTGATTTAGAAAAAAAAATAAATGCATTATTATCTTATATTATTTTACTTCAATATTCATATGAACATAATGAAAAAATAATTGAAAAAATACAATATCCATTTCATTGGGAATATAATGATCATTTAATTTTGTATAATAATGCAATATATCAATTAAATATTATTGATAATAAAATGCTTGATAATAATTCTAAATATAAATCTTTATATGATGTTATTCAAAAAACATCTACTAATATGGGAAAAAGACTTTTAAAATATAGAATTATGAATCCTATTACAAATGTTACTGAATTAAATAAAAGATATAATTTAATAGAATTATTTTTAAATTCAAATAAAACTTTTGAAATAGAAAAAATATTAAATGATATTATTGATATTGAAAGATTACATCGAAGAATGTCATTACAAATGTTACATCCATATGAATTTTTGAATTTAACATATTCTTATGAGAATATTAAAAAAATAATATCATTAATTTCAGAAAATTTTAATTTATTAGATTTTGATATAAATGATAATATCATAGAAAAATTTAATAAATATATTGATACATATGAAAATATTTTTGATAAATATGAAATGGGCAAATATGGATTACAAAATATTGAAAATTCTTTTTTTAAAAAAGGTAATTTTGAAAATATTGATAAAATTCAAAATGAAATAGATAATATAAATTATTTTTTTAAAAAAGAATGTAGTTATTTATCAGATCTAATAGAATCAAAAAGTGATTTTGTTAAAATTGAAAACAATGATAGAGATGGATATTTCTTATATACTACTAAAAAACGTTCTGATATATTAATTTCTAAGTTTAATAAAGAACAAAAAAATAAATATGAAATTAAAAAATATAATGGTTCTAATGTAAAAATATATAGTAAAGAATTAAATGATTATAGTGATAAATTAGTAGAATTAAAAGAAAAAATAAAAATTTCAACAAAAGAAGAATATTTAAAACAATTGGTTAATTTTGATGAATATAAAGATATTTTTAATGAAATAATTAAATTTATTGCAAATATTGATGTTATTAAATGTTCTGTAATATGTGCATTAAAATATAAATATAATAAACCAATTATTAAAAATATTAATGATAAAAGTTATTTTGATGCAAAAGAAATAAGACATCCAATTATTGAAATTATAAATGAAGAATTCAATTATGTTAAGAATGATATTAAATTATTACATGAAGAAACAAATGGAATATTATTATATGGTGTTAATGGTTCAGGTAAAAGTAGTTTAAGTAAAGCTGTTGGATGTAATATTATTTTAGCACAAATGGGTTTTTATGTTCCATCAAAAGAATTTTCTTATTATCCTTATAAGAAAATTTTTACTAGAATTAATGGAGACGATAATATTTTTAAAGGAATGTCATCATTTGCAGTTGAAATGGATGAATTACGATCTATCATAAAATATTCAGATGATAGATCAATAGTATTAGGTGATGAAATTTGTAAAGGAACTGAAGAAACATCGGCATTATCGATTGTTAGTGCAAGTATTATAAAATTTTGTAATAAAAATGTAAATTTTATATTAGCAACACATTTTCATAAATTATATGAATTAGATTGTATAAAATCAATTAATAATATTAAATTTATGCATTTAACTATATCATATGATAATAATACTATTGTATATGGAAGAAAATTAGAAGAAGGACCAGGAGATACTCTATATGGAATAGAAATTGCAAATTATATTATAGATGATAATGAATTTATTGAAAATTCTAAAAAAATTAGAAATACTATATTAAATAAAAATTCTGAAATATTAGTTAATAAAACATCTAATTATAATAATGCATTATATATGGATGGTTGTTCTATATGTGGTAAAACTAATTATCTAGACACTCATCATATAAAAGAACAATTTACATTTAGTGAAGGAGATATTAATAAAGATAAATTATCAAATATTGTAATATTATGTAAAGAACATCATGATGAAGTTCATAATGGAAATTTACAAATAAATGGATATATAGATACTGTTAAAGGTAAAGAATTAAAATATGAATTTACTGATATTAAAAAAAGTAAAAAAAAATATAATAGTAATCAGGTAGAAATTATTAAAAATTTAGCTAATAAATTTAAAGATCAAAAACAATATATGAAAATATTGATTAATGAACTTAAAAATATTGATATAAATATTGCTGCAAGGACAATTAATAAAATATTGAATGATGAGTATTAAAATGTATTCGTAGATTTAACTTTGTTTATATTATTCGTAGATTTAACATTTTTTATTGTATTCGTAGATTTAACTTTGTTTATTGTATTCGTAGATTTAACTTTGTTTATTGTATTCGTAGATTTAACTTTGTTTATTGTATTCGTAGATTTATCTTTGTTTATTGTATTCGTAGATTTAACTTTGTTTATTGTATTATGTATTGATTCTTTACTAAGTTTTTGAGAAGATTTATTATTTAGGATAATAGTATCGTTAGATAAATATTTTGTATAGAAATTATAATTTAATATTTTAATGTCTTGTGCTTTATTATAATGAATTTCTAAAGAAGTATAAGTTTTATTAGGATTTATATAAGGTTTAATTATTTCGCCGTTATCTTCATAAATTATAAATTTTGTATATGTTTCTTGTGTCGCATATTTTGTAATATTAGCTGTTAAATATACTGCATGATGAATTGGAGACGAACCAGGCATAATAGAACGTCTAGCCCGCTGGTCTTCAAATGATCTTTTTTTTGGTCTAATAAGTAGATAATAATAACTTAACAATGTCCCATGATGACGTGTACGTCCAATTGCAATATCAAATATACATATAATATTATTATATTGTACTGTATCTATAACTATTTTATTTTCTATTTTATTTTCTATTTTATTTTTAAGATGTATATATTTACGAACTATATTATTAATTTCTAAATATAATTTCTCTGGACCTCCTTTGATTGAATATTTTTTTAAATAATTTTTTAAATCATCTTCTGATGTAGTTTTTAATTTAGAACTTTTAAAAATTGTAGCTGTTTTATATATCATTTATATATAGTCATCACATTTTAAAATTCTACCAAAATTTTTTATTTAAAATTAAAAATTTATTTATAAAAAAAATAAAAATTAAACGTAAAAAATGACGTTTAAGTTAGGAGCTGTGCTGCTAGTCAAATTTTAATTAATATTAATAAATTATTATATTTTTATTGTTAAATTATCAATAAAAATATAAGTAAAAATAAATAAAATATAATTTTTGACTAGCAGCACTGGGCCTAGTTTAAGTTCTCTCTTTGTATTAGATAATGAAGCTGTAGAATTTATAAAATTTATAAATATTTTTTATAAATTTTATATTTATAAAATCAAAAATTTTTTTTATTTTTAAAAATTTATTTTTTTAAAAAATCCTTAAATATTAATTTTTATATTTAAACGTAATGCTGTAAACTTAAGATTTTCATCAATAATACTGATAAAATAATTTATAAAAAATATTTTATTGTTAATTTATATTTATTTAAATAATACTAAAACCATCAAATTCAATTTTTATAAAACATTATTGATAATAAAAACTTAAATATTTATTACGTCTTATAAATTATTATTAAAATATATTTCAATATATTTCAATATTAAATTTTAAAATTATTGATTTAAAAAAAATTACATAACCAATATTACCGTAAAATTCATGTTCTAATTCATAAATATATTTAATATTTTTTAGTTTGTTAGTTATATCAAATTTTATATCAAACATTAAATTTAATAAGTATTCTTCTTTTATATTTTCTTTATTTATTTCTTTATTTATTTCTTTATTTATTTCTTGATACAAAGTATTATATTGTATTTAGTTTATATATTTTTTCATAATTTAAAAAATAAAAATCCTTTTTTTAGAGCTACTTTTGTTCCAATACTATTAAAATGATAATCTGAATTTAAAAAGTGTAATAGTGATATATTTAATAAAAATCATTGTAAAAAGTTTATTTTTTTAGTTATAATTATTTGTCCATTTTTTTCTATTACTTGTCTATCAGAAAAGTGTTTAGAAATGTTTAATTAATGACCAATATTGGTGTATTTTTAAAATATTAACTTATTGTAACTGATAATATTTCTTTTATATATTTATCTATATCTGTGCAATAAAATATACTATTAACTAATATTATGTTAATATCATATTTATTTAAATTAAATTCTTTTTTAAAAATATTTGTATAATTTATATTTTTAGGTAATTTTTTTAAATTAGTGGTTTTTTCATTAATATTTAATTATTTAAAAATATTCATTAATTTATTATAACTGTCAATATTAATAATTTCTTATTCATTATTGTTAATAATAATATCAATATAATATCAATATAATATTTTATATTAAAAAATTTATTAGAAATTTTATTAGAAATTTTATTAGAAATTTTATTAGAAATTTTATTAGAAATTTTATTAGAATTTTTATTAGAATTTTTATTTTATTTAAAATAATTGTTAAATAAAATATTTAGTGTTGAAACACTTGAATCATAAATCTCTATAATATCCAATAAATTAGATTGAGGTAATGTCTTTATATAAATCATTTCTTCTTCACTTATTTTCTGCATATTACGAATATTTTGAATTAATGTATAATATCTCTTATCAGATAATTGTATTCTAATAGGATTTTCAATATCATTTATTATTGGAATTACTTTTTTTTTATAGGATGGCTTTATAAATAATTTTATAATTCTATCCATATATATAACTATATATTTTAAATATTTAAAAATATTAATTAAATATTAATTTATCAACTGTTGTTCTCACACAAAAAATTCTATGTAATATAATACCAGCTATAAATAATAAAATTAAAATTATAAAAAAATTTATTTTTGAAAAAAATGATATTATAAATGCAACAAAAATTGTTAATAATACATCAAAAATTGCAATATTAAAAATTCTATATTTATGAATACCTTCATTTGGTTTACCTAAAATATCTTTGTATTTGCATAACATATTATTAGTATATAATATTTTTATTTAAACAAAACTAATTATCAGAATTATTTACAGATAATTGTTTCAAAATATCTTCTGCTCTTAAATCATTAAAATTTGTAAATTTATTTGGATTTAATTGCTGACTTTGAATAGATTGTTGAGATTGTTGACTTTGTTGATAATTATTTCTTTCACTTCTAACTTGACTTGAATCACCACTTTTAAATTCATTTAATTCTTTTTTTAAATATCCAATTTCATTAAGAAGACATGCTACTAATGTTGTTAGTTTATTATGTTGTATGGCTAATTCATTGATTTTCTTTCTATTACTAAGATTTGCTTTAGTATCCATATTTATATATTCTTTATAAAAAAAAGATTTTAAATAAACGCTTTTAAAATTAATTAAAAATTGATTAATTTACTTAAAATATATAATATATTATTATATATTATAAAATGATTATTCCAATTAGATGTTTTACATGCAATAAAGTAGTTGCTCATTTGTGGGAAGAATATTTAAATAAAATTCAAGTAGCTTATATTGAAGAAGATATTAAAAATAATAAAAAAAAAAGATTTATTGAGCTTGAACAACTTGAAAATAAAACAGTTGAAGGGAAAGCATTAGATGAAATGAATATTAATAGATATTGTTGTAGAAGAATGTTGTTATCACATGTTGATTTATGTGATAAAATATAATCTCATTATATTTTATGTATAAAAAATATTCAAAATTTAAAAATAAAGAAATTTTAAATATAATTAAACATTGGAATAATATAAAATTAGATGATATTTTAAATATTTATAAAGATGAAGATATATTTAGTGATGAAATGAAAATTTTTTTAAAAGGACTTAATAAAAGAAATACTATTAACAAATCAATGAAATTATTTATATATAATTATAATAAAAATAATTATAATATAGAAGATACTATAAATAGTTTAATTTATAGATATCCTGTTTATATGGGAAAAAATACTATAAAAGATTATTATCCAAATAGGCTTAAAGAAACTTTGAATTACGGTATTCGAGATATTAGAAAAATAAATATTAATAAAAACATTAGATATGGAATACTTGGAAAAACTTATAAAAATCCTACTAAAAATATTGATAAAAAACATAGAATATTTTGGTCTTATCATATATGGGGGATAAATTTAGAAAGTACTAATACATATGATTATTTTGAATTTATTAATAAATCAACTAACAAAATTTTAAATGATAAAATAAAAGAATATTATTTAATTTATAATAATTTATTTAATTCAATATTATCTGTAGAATTATATATTCATAATAAAACCAATAAAATTGTTAGTATAAAAATGCCATTGATAGGAATGGGTTATTATTTAAAAACGATTAATGATAAATATGAAATTAAAAAAAATATACTAGACATGATATATAATATATTTAATAATACTAATATTATATTATATTTATCTATGAGAGATGAAGAATCAAAAGAATATTTTAATAAATTAGAAAAAAATAATATTAAAATTGATGATAATTTATTTATTGATAATATTGATAAAAATAATGAATTATTAGTTGTTAATGCATGGGATTCAAGAAGTTTTATAGGAAATGGATTATCATATGATAATTCAATAGATGGATGGTTTGTATCCGGAAATAAATATGGAGATAGTCTACAAAATTCAAGCTATTTTCATAATCCATTTTTATCACCATCATTATTAGATAATAAAAATTGGGTTTATTTATAAAGAGATTTTAAACAAATAATTTTATGACAAATATTTATTATAGCTATCGTAATTTAAAATTCTACTAGTAATTAAAAAATAAAGGCTTTAACTAGTATTTTTAAATTTCATGACTACTTTTACAGATAATATAAAGAAAATAATAATAATTATTATATCTATGTAAATAATATATAAAATTTTAGAAGTACATCTAATATAGTCATTCGTCAAAATTAGTATTTATGAGTTATTAGATTTTTAACAATAAATTAAATAAAAATTTATAAAATTTGATAAATATGACCAGGTCTAGTCCTATTTTATATATATATATATATAATATAATAAAAATTTATCTTGTATATTATATATGAAAAATTATAATAAATATTTAAAATATAAAAATAAATATTTAAAATTAAAACAATATGGTGGAGAAAAAAATATTAAAATATTTGATAATGGTAATTGGAGAAATATAGATAAATGATCTAAGAAAAAATATATTAGATTTTATTAATATCGAAGAATCTTTAAAAAAAGATTTAGATTTAAATACTAAAGATTATATAGAAAAGAAATATGGTAATAATAAAATAAGAATAAAATATTTATTTATAACTAATGATTATACACAATATAATATAAAATTTAAGAAAAATATAAATGATTTAACAATTAAAATATATATTAAAAATGAGTGGGTTACACCACGTGATTATCAAGATAAAACTATAAAATTATTTATAAAAAATAATGAAGAAGATATGGTTTTTTATAATAATATAATTTATGAAAATATGTTAAAGGATAATTATTATAAAAATTTTATAAAAAATGCAAAATTATTTAAATATAATGATTTAAATGAAAATCTTGGTAATAGAGTGTTTAAAATACAAAAAAAATATTACATAGTTTCTGATGGAACAGAAAAAGAAATAAGAATTAAAAAAGTAAAAACTATATGTAATATTCTTAGAAATGTAAATCCTAATAAAAATTTTAATTTAAATAAATCAATTAATACTAATATTCTACTAATAATTAAAAAATTTAAAAATACAAATCTAGAGAATATTTTACAGGTTTATAAAAAGAAAATGTTTAATTTAAATGTGATGAATTTTTTGATGTTAATTAATAATAATACAGAAATAAGAAATGATATAAATAATTCTATGAAATTATTTATATATAACTATAATAATGATAAAAATGATAAAAATGAAATACTCAAAAGTTTAATTTATAGATATCCTGTTTATTTTTCAGATCCTGAATATAAGTATTTTAATAATATAAATATATTAGGTTATTCTGAGAAAAATATCATAGAAGTAAATAATAATTACAGATATGGTATATTAGGTAAATGTTATAAAGAACAATATTCTACTTTTTGGATGTATCATATATGGGGAATTAATCTAAAATCAAAAATAACGAATGATTATAAAATACATTACAATGAAATAATTAATAAATATAATGATTATGAAAATTCATATTATTACATGTACAGAAAAATAATAAATTCTGTATATAAAGCTGCTGAATCATTATTAAATAAAAATGATAAATATATTCATATAAAATTTCCATTAGTTGGAATGTATTCTTTAATTGAAATACAAGATATAACAATTAAAAGAAATATTATAGATAAATTATTAAAATTAATATACGATAAATTTATAGTAGAAAATAATAATAACAAAATACTTTTTACTTTATCTATAAATGTAAATTATGATCTTTTACGAAATTTTGGTATAACATATGATAGTCATAAATATATTAATTATAGAGGTAACCAATATAATGAATTTAATAATTTTTTAGATAAGGTTACAAAAATTAATACTTTTTCAGATGAAGCTAATAGACAAAAAAGAAATATATATCCAGTATTAGATTGGAGAATTTTATCTAATATTGAATCATTGAGAAATATAATCAAATGGAATAGCTATAGTTATTTTAAAAATAATTTTGCTGACAATAATTTATATGATACCAGCAAAATTAATAAAGAACATATATTAATGCTAGTTAATGAGTGGAATTCAAAAAGTTTTATAGGTAATGGTTTAAAACATGATGATTCAATAAATGGATTTTCTGTCGCTGGACATGGTATTGGAGAAGAATTAATAAATTCAAGTTATTTTCATAATCCATTTTTATCACCATCATTATTAGATAGTAATAATTGGATATATTTAGAAGATTTTAAATAAACTTCTAAAACGACATTTAATAAGTTCATGCTTAATAAATGTTATAATAGTTTATATAGTATGATAGGATAATATTTAATACTAGATTTTATACAAATATTTTATATTTATTAAATTATTAGTTAAATAACTCATATTTTTCATAAAAATTATTTTTTAATACTCTTAAATAAATTTTAAAATTTAATTCAAATCGTATAATAATATAAAATAATATTATTATATTATAATATGGAATATCTAATAGGTGCTAGTGTCCTTGGATTAGGCTATATATTGCAATCTAATAAAGATAATAAAATTAAAAAAGATTTTACTGGAAAAGTAACAAAAAATCAGATTCCATCAGCAGATAATGCATATACTTCAAAAAGAGCATTTAATATTTTTCAAGATGAACAAAAAAAATCAAATATCTTATTAGAAAAATCTAAATATCCACAAGATACAAATGTCATTACACCTGGTCCAACATACCCGATAATATATAATAAAGTTGATTATAGTGATAAAAATTTACCAATCGAATATAATACTTATCAAAAATATGATGATATAGTAATAGAAGATAATAAAATAATAAAACAACATGAATTTAATCAATTAAAAAATAATAAAAATACACCAAATGCAGGTGGTTTTAATGGAATTTCACTTACAGGTGATCAAATAGATCCAACTACATTTACTCATAATAATATGGTTCCTTTTTTTGGAGGAGGTGTAAAACAAAATTTAGATGAATTCTCAACACGTGGAATATTTGAAAATTTTACTGGAACATCCGATACTTATCAAAAAAAACAAGAACAAGGACTATTATTTGAACCCCAAAAAAATATGACTAATGTATATGGTACAGGTAGTTTAGATGGATTTATGTTAGATCGTTATCAAGTTTCAAATATAAGATCGAATGAAACACCTGTTGAAAAAGTTTATGTTGGTCCTGGGCTAAATCAAGGTTATACCAACCAACCTTCTGGAGGATTTCAACAAGCAGATGCATTAGATTATGCTTTACCAAAAACTACAGATGAAATAAGAGTTAAAACAAATCCTAAAATATCTTATTATGGACGTGTTATATCAGGTGAAAAAATTAATAAACCAGGTAAAATTGGTACAATTTATAAAAATAAACCCGATACATTTTATATTCAAGAACCTAATAGATATTTTACAACAACTGGTCAAGTAATAGCACCAGAACAACGCCCATGCATAGTAACTAAATATACTAATCGTAAAACAACTGAATTAAAAACAAGAACTGGTAATGCAGCACCTACTAATGGTACTGTTGCACAAGTTAGATCTAAATATAAAATATCTAAGAAAATTAGTTATTCAGATGGAGGTCCTAGAAATGCTGATAAAACAGGTGGTTGGAGCATATTAAATATGTTAGGTTTTGCACCAAATGATTACGGAAAACAATCAATAAGAATTAGAGATAATAAAAGAGTTTTAAATAATGAAAATGATAAAGAAATAGTAGCTAATTTTAAAGGAGTTGTTGAAAAAGGAGTAGCTAGAAATCAACAAAAATTAAAATTCACTAAAAAAACTAATTTTATTAAAAATAATAGACAAAATGGTAATTTTCAAGGAAATAAAAAATCAAAAATTTATGACCCGAATGATATCGCTCGAAAAACACTTAAAGAAACAAATATTCATAATAATCATAGTGGAATAATAAGTGTACAAAAACCAGAATCTGGTTTCGTATATAATCCAAATAATCATGCAAGAAATACCATTAAAGAAACTAATATTCACAATAGTCATAGTGGTATGATGTCAAATAGTATGAACAAAGGTGTTGCATATGATCCCAATGATGTTACTAGAACTACCATTAAAGAAACTAATATTCATAATAACCATAGTGGTATGATGTCTAACGGTATGAACAAAGGTGTTGTTTATGATCCAAGTGATATTACTAGAACTACTATTAAAGAAACTAATATACACAATAGCCATAGTGGTATGATGTCTAACAGTGTTAACAAAAGTGTTGCATATGATCCTAATGATGTTACTAGAACTACTATTAAAGAAACTAATATACATAATAGCCATAGTGGTATGATGTCTAATAGTATGAACAAAGGTGTTGCTTATGACCCTAATGATGTTACAAAAACTACTATTAAAGAAACTAATATTCACAATAACCATAGTGGTATGATGTCTAACAGTGTTAACAAAAGTGTTGCTTATGATCCGAATGATGTTACTAGAACTACTATTAAAGAAACTAATATACATAATAGTCATAGTGGTATGATGTCTAACAGTGTTAACAAAAGTGTTGCTTATGATCCGAATGATGTTACTAGAACTACTATTAAAGAAACTAATATACATAACAGCCATAGTGGTATGATGAAAAATACTATGAATAAAGGTGTTGCATATGATCCTAATGATGTTACTAGAACTACTATTAAAGAAACTAATATTCATAATTCACATAGTGGTATGATGAAAAATACAATGAACAAAGGCGTTGCATATGATCCTAATGATGTTACTAGAACTACTATTAAAGAAACTAATATTCATAATTCACATAGTGGTATGATGAAAAATACAATGAACAAAGGCGTTGCATATGATCCTAATGATGTTACTAGAACTACTATTAAAGAAACTAATATACATAACAGCCATAGTGGTATGATGAAAAATACTATGAATAAAGGTGTTGCTTATGATCCAAATGATGTTACTAGAACTACTATTAAAGAAACTAATATACATAATAACCATAGTGGTATGATGTCTAACGGTATGAATAAAGGTGTTGCATATGATCCTAATGATGTTACTAGAACTACTATTAAAGAAACTAATATTCACAATTCACACAGTGGTATGATGTCTAATGGTATGAACAAAGGTGTTGCATATGACCCTAATGATGTTACTAGAACTACCATTAAAGAAACTAATATTCACAATAACCATAGTGGTATGATGTCTAATGGTATGAACAAAGGTGTTGCATATGATCCAAACGATGTTACTAGAACTACTATTAAAGAAACTAATATTCACAATAACCATAGTGGTATGATGTCTAACGGTATTAACAAAAGTGTTGCATATGACCCTAATGATGTTACTAGAACTACCATTAAAGAAACAAATATACACAATAGCCATAGTGGTATGATGTCGAATAGTATGAACAAAGGTGTTGCTTATGATCCGAATGATGTTACTAGAACTACTATTAAAGAAACAAATATACATAATTCACATAGTGGTATGATGTCGAATAGTATGAACAAAGGTATTGCTTATGATCCAAATGATGTTACTAGAACTACTATTAAAGAAACTAATATACATAATAATCATAGTGGTATAATGACAAATAGTATTAAAAAAGGTGTTGTTTATGATCCTAATAATATTGCTAAAACAACAATAAAACAGACTATTATTAAAAATAAAAGAAAAGCAAACATTAATAATACTGGTAGAAGTGTATATCTTAAAAATAATGATAAAGCTAAAAAAACTATGAAACAAACTACATTAGTTACTGATGCAATGGGTATAGCTAGTCAACCTAGAGGAGATGGGCATCTGGTTAAAGGTGTACAAGCTCCAGAAACAATTAGAGAAGTTACAAGTGTTCAATATATAGGTGATGCAAATGGTCCAGATTTAGGTGCATATGAAGTTACTGATGTAAATGCACCCAATACAATGCGTCAATTTACAAGTGATATTGAATACTTTGGAGGAGCAGGAAATGATGGTAATTCAAAACCAATGTCATATGAAGATATTTATAATGCTGAAATAAAAGCCATGAGAGGTGATATAGATAGAGAATATACACCTGGTATGATGGGTCCTAATGAAGTTATTTGTTCATCAGATATTAATGTAACCTCAACTAAATTAGGAGATATTCAAAATAAATATATTAATGAAAGAGGTGTTCAAGTAGATAAGATTTATAATTCTATTCCTCAAATGACTCATTTAGAAGTTACACAAGATAAAACAAGACTAGAAGATATATCATTAGCTAATAGAATTGATTCTGATATATTATCTGCTTTTAGAGAAAATCCATATACTAAATCTCTTGAAAGTTGGGCATAATATATTAAATAAAATTTTTACACATTTGCACACAAAGCAAGTAACTTAAGGTTTTTATATAAAATATAAAAACATTATTTATATATTTTAATAATTATAAATTATTAATAAAAAAGTTTTATTAAATAATTTTATTAAAAATACGCATTTATTTTTTTTTATAAAATAAGTATATAAATATATTTCCAATGTTAATTAATTTATGTAATTATATTGAAAAATATTCAAAGATATCAATTATAAATATATGAAAAAATCTTTTTATAATGTATTTTATAGAATTATTGATAAATTCAATCTTTTTCATCCAAAATTATATATAAAATATTTTAAATTTTATTCTTATTATAAACCTAATTTATCAAAAGAAAATATTTTAGATATTCTTTTAATTATCTTCTTAAAAAAGATTAAAATATTTATTTTATAGTAAACTCAAAAATAAGTAAAATTTTAAGAAATTATAAACAATAAAAATTTGTAATCCAGGGCCATGCCTATATAAAGTATATATTTTTAATTTATTAATAAACTTTTAAAAAATATTTTTAGGATATATATATATATATGAATAATATTATTGAAATGAAGCAACCTATATTATCTTATAATATAGATAAAATTATTGATATTATTAAAAAAATAATTATGATTGATGATTATAAAATAAATATTTTTATTTTTTATCCAAAAAAAAAAGAATGGTTTGATAAAAATATTCTTTTTATATCTAAAATTTTAAAAAATAATCAAGAATTAATTAAAAGTTTAGTTTATTATAAAAATTATGGTTATATCTTATTAAATAGTATATTAATAAATGAAAAATTACCATTTATATTAAAATCATTAAAAGTAAGTAAAAATTTAAAAAATAATAAAACTAAAATTAATTCTAGATCATTATATATTTTTCCGGATGATATTGAAAAAATTAAATTATACGAAAAAAATAAAATTCTTTCACAAATAAATAATATTGATTCAATATTTCAACAAAGAAATTATTTAGATGATTGCATATTATTTAGAGGAATGAATGAAAATGAAAAAATTCATGATAATTTAGATAATTTAGATAAAAAGACTAATATGAAAATGTTTAGTAATTTAGCAAATTCAATTATAAAAAATAAAATATTTAAAAATAATGAAGATGAAATTTTATTTAAAAACTATTCTTCTTTTAGTATTAATCCTTTTATACCGTTATATTTTATGAATAAATATAATAATTCTACATCATATTTTTTAATTTTAAAAATAAAAAAAGAACATAATATACCAGGATTTTTTTTAAGTAATATTTTTTTTAATAATAATATAAATTTTGCTTCTTATAATTTAATAGATTATGATGAATTTGAAATTTTAATTTCAAGAAATTTAAAAATTAAAATTTTAAAAATTAAAAATATAAAAATAAATAAAGATAAAAAAAAATTTTTATCTATTAAAAATAGTTATAATTTAGATTATTTAAAAACTATTAAAACAACTCATAAAAATATAAAAATAATTTATGCAGAAAGTCTTCCATTTGAATTTCCAAATATACCAGATTTTAATGGGTATAAATATTTATGTTCATAAATTTTCTATAAAATTTTAATTTTTTATATAATATAATATATATATGAATAATATTGATATAAAACAACCTATACTATCTTATAATATAGATAAAATTATTGATATTATTAAAAAAATAATTATGATTGATAATTATAAAATAGATATTTTTCTTTTTTATCCAGAAAAAAAAGAATGGTTTGATAAAAATATTCTTTTTATATCTAAAATTTTAAAAAATAATCCAGATATAACTAAAAGTATTATGTATTATAAAAATATTGGTTATATTTTAATAAATACTATATTAATTAATGAAAAATTACCATTTATATTACAATCATCAAAATTACTCAAAAATTTTAGAGAAAATAAAACTAAAATTAATACTAAATCATTATATATTTTTCCGGATGATATCGAAAAAATTAAATTATATGAAAAAAATAAAATAAATTCCCATATAAATAATATTGATATGATATTTCAAAAAAAAAATTATTTAGATGATTGTGTATTATTTAGAGGAATTAATGAAAATAATTATGTTAAAAAAGACATTAATCAACTTACTGATATCCAAATGTTTTTTACTTTATCTAGTAATAAAATTAAAAATAAAGTATTTAAAAATAATGAAAATGAAATTTTATTTAAAAATTATTCTTCTTTTAGTCTTAATCCATATATTCCTTTGAATTTTATAAATAAAAATATAGATAATTCAATATCATATTATTTAATTTTAAGAATTAAAAAAGAACATAATATACCAGGTTTTTTTTTAAGTAATATTTTTAATAATAATTTAAATAATTTAAATAATTTTTCTTCATATAATTCAATAGATTATGATGAATTTGAAATTTTAATTTCAAGAAATTTAAAAATTAAAATTTTAAAAGTAAAAAATATAAAAAAAAACAATATAGTACAAAAAAATTTATCTATTAAAAAAACATATGAATTAAAAAATTTAAAATCTAATAAAATAAATTATCATAAAATAAAAATAATTTATGCAGAAACTCTTCCATTTGAATATCCTTCTAGACAATATTTTGATGGATATAAGTATTTATGTTCATAAAAAATTTAAATTAAACTCAGTATTTTTAGTCAAAAATTATATTTATTACTAACACCATGATTTATTTAACCAATATTTTATTGATTAAATATTATTTTTATAAAAAAGTTAAGACTTCTAATAATACCTGATGATAATCAGAACATTTTTTAATTTAAATATATTATATTATTATATGATTTATAATAAATTAATTATAAGTATAATTTTATTTATAATATTTTATTTAATAAATAAATTATTATCAAATAAAATTATTGATAATTTTACAAATAATAATGAAACATTTGAAAGTGCTTTAAAAGATTCATTTAAAATAATAAATAAGGAAAAAATAATTAATTATGATAATAAAAAATTATCTGGTCAGATTGGACAAACTATAATATTTATAGTAATAAATAATATTGATAATAAAGAGTATATAATATTAAGGTATGCTGATTTTAAAAATGAGTATTCAAGACATTCATATGAAAATATAATAAAATATTTTAAATATTTAGAAAATAATTTTATAAAATCTAATAAAAATTATATATTTGATTTTATTGGTTATCATGGTATAATTGATGATAAAGTAAGAATGTGGATTAAATTAAAAGAATATTATGGTAGAGATATAGCTAATAAAGTTATGCCAAAAACATATTTAATTCCAAATGATTATGAATTATTTATGGATGAATATGATAAAAATAAAAAATATATATTTAAAAATAGTTTTGGAGGTGCAAGAAGTGCAATTAAAATAACTAAATCTAAAGATGAAATTATTGAAATATTTAATGAAAATAAATTAAAAAATTATAATGCTTATGATTGTGAAGATTCAAAGTGTCATTCTAAAGTAAAATATAATATTATTCAAGAATTTATTAAACCAACATTTTTAATAAAAAAACATAAAATTGGATTAAGATTATATTTAGTAATAATTAATTATAATAATATTTATAAAAAACTTTTATGGAAAAATGGATTTTGTTATTTTTCGAATGAAAAATATATAGATAATGAAGATTTAAATAATAATGTAGTAGCTCCAATTTCAAAAATAAAAACCTTAATTAAAGATAATAATTTTCCTATAACATATATAGATTTTAAAGAATATTGTAAAAAAAATATAAATAATTATGATATAAAAATTAAGAATTTTGAATCAAAAATAACTAAACATCTTGGATATATTATAAAAAGTAATGAAAATGATTTAATATATTTCAATAAAGATAATATAAAAAAATTTACAATTTTTGCATTTGATATTGAATTTGATAATGATTTTAACCCAATTATATTTGAAGGAAATTTTTATTTTACAAGATCTTTTTCAGATACAGTATATGGTATTGAAACAAAAAAAATATATAATGATATATTTTATGAAATGAATTTATCAAAAACTAATAATTACGGATTTTTTTCTTTATAATTAAAATTTAATTCTATCATCAATTCTACTTGAAATTAATTTATATGTTTTTTCAGTAATATCTTTATGTTGATTAAAAATAGATGATATTATTTGAGAAACTATTTCTTTTGTTTTTTCATTTGAATTATATTCATTAAATTTATTTTCAGTTATTTTTAAATTTTGACTTATTGTATCCTGATCTAATATAAAGTTTATATCATTATTTTCTTGAATTTCATTATATATATCTTTTAAATTATTATAAATTTTAAAAACTGATTTATCTATTATATCCCCTATTTTCATTTTTTCAAATTCAGTTCCTTTATAAATAATACCTGTTTTTGATTCTTCATCTAATAAAACATTTTTATTTGCATCATTTTCTAATATATATTCTAATGTCTTAGTATATTTTACAGTACTCATAAATAAAAGTGTTTTAGTATTTTTATCTAAATGTTCTATGTTCCAGTTATCATTAAATGATAATAATTTTTTTTCAGGTAATTCAATATTTATATTTATATTACTTATATTACAATTTGTATATATATTTGTAGTTGAATTTATTGAATCAACAATTAATTCAGATTTTTTTTCTTTATCTTCTATATTTTTATTTATAATGTATATACATTCAAATAAATGATATTCTAAATCTTTATATTTTTTAAATTGTTTATTACAATAATTACATAATCTTCTCTTTCCTTTATATATTTCTTTTATTTCATCAATAAATTCATCTATATTTTTTTCAGTACAATAAGAACCCATATCCATATTCTTTATTCTACTATGTTCATTTATTTCTGATAATGAATATTTTATAATCTGATTATCATCATATTTTAATGATTCTGTATTTTTTGGACATTTAATAGTTCTTCCAATATGATTATACATACTTGTTTTATGATTAGTATTATAATTACATCTAAAACACATAAATTTAGGCATTATATTATAATATATAATTATTTTTATATTATAAAAAATTATTATGTATTTAAAAAATTATTTTGTTTTAGATTTAATAGATTATTTAGACCTGGTCCAATATTACAAATTATTATTTTATTATTTAAAATAATAATTTCTTAAAAATACTAAATAAGACCTGGTCTATAAATAAATTTTTTATAAAGGGGTTATTGCATAATTCACTATACAATAAATCATTGATTAAGTTAAAATATTATTTTATAAAAAAATATCAATTAAAATTAAAAATTTGTTTTTTATTTTTAAATTTTATTGAATATTTTTTTAAATAAAAAATAATTAAACAATAAATATTTTTTTTTAATTTTTTTTAAAAATATTTTTAAAGAATATTAATTATTAGTAGTTAATATTATATATATATAAATTTAATATTAATTTATTAAAAAATAAAAAACAAATTTTTATTTTAGTTGGTATTTTAATAAAATAACAAAAAATATGTACCAATAAAACATTGATAAATGAATTATGCAACATATCAATTGTATTATTATTGTTAATATAATATTAACTACTAATAATTAATATTTTTTAAATATTTTTTTTAAAAAATTTAAAAAAATATTTATTGTTTAATTATTTTTAAATTTAAAAAATAAAAAACAAATTTTAATTGATAATTTTATAAAATAATATTTTAACTTATTCAATGACTTATTGATTTCTGATTTATGCAACAGCTCCAAAGTATATCTCTCAAAATTATACGTAGAACTTATTCAGACTTTTTCTATAAAGATCTAATGTATCATCTTCAATTGATCTCATTTCAACAGTGTTTCCATTATTAAAAGCTATCAAGTAGTCTTGTAAAACCTCAAGAATGAAATGATTCGGTGAATTTTTTTCGTACCAGCTTATTGAATTCTCAATAAGTTCTTTTTCAATTTTATGCTCACGTATTGCCTTGTCTAAAGGTTTTTCTTTAGAAATAGAAGACTTCTTAGATTTCATCTCAGATTCAATCTTAGATTTCATCTCAGATTCAATCTTAGATTTCATATTATCCTCCATATCCAATAGATTAGCCAATCTTTCATTGTGAGAATCCATTTTTGTCTATAATGAAATAGTAAAATTCTAAAAAGTGAGAAATATAAACAAGTAATCCGTCTAAAACTTGTTTTTTATTAATAAATATAATATTATATTTATTAATAAAAAAACTATCATTTTTTTATGATATTATTTTTCATATAATGGATCATATAATGGATCATATAATGGATCATATAATGGATCATATAATGGATCATATAATGGATCATATAATGGATCATATAATGGATCATAGGCCTTGTCTTACTGATCAAATTTTAAGAAATTATTTTATTTAAATAATAAAATAATAGTAATGTTCATAATTAAGTTATCAATGTTTTATTAGTAAATATTTTTTTATTTACTAATAAATTATATATATATTTTATATAAATGCTATAAACTTAAGAATTTAAGTATTATTACGTAATAATTAATTATTGGAATATTAAATTAGTGAATATGAATTAAATAATTGTAATATTCAATCCTAAGTTAAAATTTATTTTAATAATAATTTATAAAACTTAATAAATATTTAAATTTTTATTATCAATAATATTTTATAATTTTCTATAGTAGTATAACTTTTATAAATATTTAATATTTACAATTTTTATAAGAAACTGGAAATGGTATAACATCTTTAATATTAGACATACCAGTAACTAACATTAATAATCTATCAAATCCTAGTCCAAATCCTCCATGAGGACAAGAACCAAATTTTCTTAAATCTAAATAAAAATCTAAATTTTTAGGATTTACATTTTTAATATTCATCATATTAATTAATTTTTCATATGAATCTTCTCTCATTGAAGCTCCTATTAATTCTCCTATTCCATATGGAAGTAATAAATCATATGAATCACATAAATCACCATTTTGTTTCATATAAAAACTTTTTATTTTCATTGGCCAATGTGTAACAAAAATAGGTGTATCATATTTTTTAGTAATATAATTTTCATGAACACTTCCTAAATCATCACCAAAAATTAATTTTGGTATTTTTAATTTTAAAAAATCAATATCTTCATTTATTTCTTTTAATACATCAATATAAGTAATTCTTTTATATTCACATAATTTTAAATGATTTAACCTTTCTATTAAACCTTTTGATATTATTTTGTTAAGATTTTCCAAGTCTTCTAAACAATGATTCATTAATTCATTAATTGTATATTTAATCATTTTTTCAGAAATATTCATTAAATTATTTAAATCTATATTAATCATTTCAATTTCTAAATGTGTAAATTCAGAAACATGTTTAGTAGTTGATGAATGTTCACTTCTAAAACTTTTATTTAATGTATATACATTACCTATACAACATGCTAATGATTCTAATTGTAATTGTGAGGAAACAGTTAAATAAACTGGATTACAAAAATGATCTGAACTCCAATCATATATTTCTGTATCTTTAATTTTTTTTAAAGATCCTAAATTAGTAATATCATTTTCAGTTATTTGAAATACTCCTGCTCCTCCCTCACATTCATTTATAGTTATAATATTTGGATCAATATGAATAAATCCTTCATTATGATAAAAATCATTTAATATTTTCATTAATTTTGATCTTATTCTAAATATACTTCCAAATGTATTTGTACGCCCCCTTAAATGAATATATTCTCTTAAAGTATCTAAATTCATTTTTGTTTTAGATAAAGGATAATTATCTTCTACTTGACCTGTTATTTCATAATCATAAAGCTGTAACTCATATTTTTGTCCTTTAGCAGGTGATAAAATAATTTTTCCAGTACAATTTAAAAAACATCCAATTGTAGATTTTTTAAAAAAATAAGATATTTTATCTTCATCCATATATTCATTTGATAATACTATTTGAATTCCATTTACACATGAACCATCATTAATTACACAAAAACCAAGTATATTAGATGAAGATCTAACTGTTCTTATCCATCCATATACTTTATAAATTTCATTAAATTCTTCATTTTTATTTTCTAAATAATTAAATAATTGTTTAATTGTTTGCATTATATATTTTATTTTAAACTTCTTTAATATAATATTTTATATAAAAATAATTTATTACTAATATTAAAATATATATATATTAATGGTATAAAAGCAATATTTCAAACCGAATAATTGAAAAAAAATATTTATTGATATTATTCGGTTTGAAATTTATTGATACTATTTTTTAAAAAATATTATAGATTTATAGTATTTATATACAATAATTCAAACCGAATAATGAACCGAATAATGAACCGAATAATGAACCGAATAATTGAAAAAAACATGATTTCAAAAACTTTTTTTGAAAACTTTAAATTTAAAAAAAAAAATTTTAGATTTTCAAAAAAAAGTTTTTGAAATCATGTTTTTTTCAATTATTCGGTTCATTATTCGGTTCATTATTCGGTTCATTATTCGGTTTGAAAATTATATATTATATTGTTATTTTTTACATTAATTTAAATAGTTTTATAATATTTTTATATCAATAAATTTTAAACCGAATAATATCAATAAATATTTTTTTTCAATT
>Ga0247831_1001878_pt1 | contig 36748 bp, 29 predicted proteins | sample LaCruzMarch2015__9_FD_192406 | JGI IMG/M metagenome (GOLD analysis project Ga0247831, IMG submission 192406) | Freshwater microbial communities from meromictic Lake La Cruz, Castile-La Mancha, Spain - LaCruzMarch2015_1m | ecosystem: Environmental > Aquatic > Freshwater > Lake | place: Spain...
AGGTCCATCAGGTACTCCAGATACGTGGGGGCACAGCAGTGCGGCCGAGCAGGGCCGGGCGCAGCAGATGCCAGAGTTCGATCAGCCAGGCGCGGGCGTGCAGGGCCTCGCTGGCCAGGCAGCGGGCCACCAGCAGGCCGGGTAATTGGGTCAGGTCACCGCGCACCGGCGTGCTCAGGCTGCGGCAGTGTTCAAGCAGTTCGCTGTCGATTTCACCGCTGATCAGTAGGGTGGCGAATACCGGTTTGCCGTCCAGGCCGATGGGCGAGTCAAGCAGGCCATCGCCGCCGACCACTCGCTGGCGTTCGTGCCAGAGCAGTTGGCCATCGCGGCGGATATTCAGTTGCGCCTGAAAGTGGCCTGCGTCGAAGCGTTCGCCACTGGCCGGTCGGCCGAGGGCGACGATGTCCCAATAGAGCAGCTTGGCATCGCCGTGCAATTCGATATCGGTGGTCAGTTCAGCCTGGGCAGCGGCGTAGACGATGGTTTCCTGCGGCAGCCATTCCAGGGTGGCGCCGGCTTCCACGCGCAGTTTCAGGCTCTGGTAGGCCGGGCCGGCGGCGCGGTACCACTTGGCCGCGCCGGGGCTGGTCAATTGCGCCCAAGCGTTGCTGCCGACCGTGGCCGAAATGTCCAGGCGATCACCGCCAGCGATGCCGCCGGGCGGGTGGACGATGATGTGTTGGCACACCTCGGGCCCTTCGGCGTACAGGTGCTTCTGCACCCGCAGCGGGCCTTTATGGCGGCGCAAGGTCGGCCGCGTGCAATCGTCATCGCGGCCATAGCCCAGCTCCAGCTCGGCGTGCCAGCTGGGCGTGAAGACGGCGGCGGGAGCGTTCATGCGCTCACCCGGTTGCGCCGTTGACGGCAGGCTTGCACGGCGGAGTAAACACACAGCAGAACCAGGCCCAAGCTGACCGCCAACCACCATTGCAAGTGCATACCGTAGTAGGGCGGTGCATGCAGCGCACCTTGCAGCCAGAACAGCGCCAGGCCGATGGCCAGGAGGCAGGCGCACAGCGCGCGGCCCCAAGAGCGGCAGTAGGAGCGCGGACGCAGCAGCGCCAGCAGCAGGCCGCATTCGGCCAAGGCGATGGCGCAGAAAATCAGCACTGGTTTCAGCGGGTAGGGCAGTTCGTTGCCGGCGGGCAGGGCGCGCAACATCCAGTAGTCCGGCTGGCTGCCGGCCCAGATCAGCAGGGCGATACCCGTTAGTGCGGTGAGCGGGAGCAGGGCGTGACGCAGGGCAAACATCGGAGCCTCGAATCCGTGGGCGAAAGCCTGATTATGCGCAAAGTAAAGGGCCAGCGTCGCCATTCAGATTGCGACCAGTCCGCGCACGCCGTCGGCTTCCATGGTTTCGCCACGGCCCTGCTGGACGATTTCGCCACGGCTCATCACCAGATATTGATCGGCCAGCTCGGCGGCAAAGTCATAGAACTGCTCGACCAGCAGGATGGCCATGTCGCCGCGTTCAGCGAGCTTTTTGATCACCACGCCGATCTCCTTGATCACCGAGGGCTGGATGCCTTCGGTGGGCTCATCGAGGATCAGCAGGCGCGGCTTGCTGGCCAGCGCGCGGCCGATGGCCAGCTGTTGCTGCTGGCCGCCGGAAAGGTCGCCGCCACGGCGTTGCTTCATCTCACGCAGCACTGGGAACAGCTCGTAGATAAACTCCGGCACCACCTTGGCTTCGCTGCCGGGAAAGCGTGACAAGCCCATCAGCAGGTTTTCTTCCACGGTCAGGCGGCCAAATATTTCCCGGCCTTGCGGCACGTAAGCGATGCCTGCATGTACACGCTGGTGCGGTTTGAAAGCGGTGATGGGCTGGCCTTCCCAGTTCACCGCGCCTTCTTTGGCCGGGATCAGGCCCATTAGGCATTTCAGCAATGTGGTCTTGCCCACGCCGTTACGCCCGAGCAGGCAGGTGACTTCGCCGACCTTCACGTCGAACGACAGACCCCGGAGGATATGGCTGCCGCCGTAGTACTGATGCAGTTGCTCAACTTGCAGCATGTCGATGTCCTTGTTTATGCGTAGGGTGGATCGCGCTTTATCGATCCACCGTGCAGTGGCTGTGGTGGATGAGAAAAGCGTCATCCACCCTAGGTTCTAGCGGCCGAGATACACCTCGATCACCCGCTCATCGTTCTGCACCTGCTCCAATGAGCCTTCGGCCAGCACGCTGCCCTGGTGCAGCACGGTGACGTGGTCGGCAATGCTGCCGACAAAACCCATATCGTGCTCCACCACCATCAGCGAGTGCTTGCGCGCGAGCGACTTGAACAGCTCGGCGGTGAACTCGGTTTCGGCGTCGGTCATGCCCGCCACCGGCTCATCGAGCAGTAGCAATTGCGGGTCCTGCACCAGCAGCATGCCGATCTCCAGAAACTGCTTCTGTCCGTGCGACAGCAGGCCGGCCGGGCGCTGGCGCGAAGCGTCGAGCTTGATGGTCTGCAGCACCTCGTCGATGCGGTCTTTCTGCTCGCCAGTCAATTTGGCGCGCAGGCTGGCCCACACCGATTTGTTGGTTTTCTGCGCCAGTTCGAGGTTTTCGAACACGCTCAGCGCCTCGAAAACCGTCGGCTTCTGGAACTTGCGGCCGATGCCGGACTGGGCGATTTCGACTTCGCTCATCTGGGTCAGGTCGTAGGTTTCGCCAAAGTAGGCGACGCCGTTATCCGGGCGGGTCTTGCCGGTGATCACATCCATCATGGTGGTCTTGCCAGCCCCGTTGGGGCCGATGATGCAGCGCAGTTCACCGACGCCGATGTACAGCGTCAGGTTGGTCAGGGCCTTGAAGCCGTCGAAGCTGACGTTGATGTCTTCCAGGGTCAGGATGGTGCCGTGACGGACGTTAAGGCCCTTGCTGGCCAGGGCGCTGGCACCGATGGGGTCACGGCCGCTGCCGGACGGGTCATAGGCGGGTTCGAGCATCAATTCGGGGGCCGGAGTGGCGCGCATTATTGCTCTCCTTTTTTACGCAACAAACCGATCACGCCTTTGGGCAGGAACAGGGTTACGACAATGAATAGGAAACCCAGGGCGAACAGCCAGTATTCGGGGAAGGCCACGGTGAACCAGCTCTTCATACCGTTGACCAGGCCGGCACCGAGCAGCGGGCCGATCAGCGTGCCACGCCCGCCGAGTGCGACCCAGACGGCGGCCTCGATGGAGTTGGTCGGCGACATTTCGCTGGGGTTGATGATGCCCACCTGTGGAACATACAGCGCGCCGGCCAGACCACAGAGCACCGCGCTGAGCACCCAGATAAACAGCTTGTAACCGCGAGGGTCGTAGCCGCAGAACATCAGGCGGTTTTCCGCATCGCGCAGCGCGGTGAGCACCCGGCCGAACTTACTGCGCGCCAGCCGCCAGCCCAGGTACAGGCTGGCGACCAGCAGCGCCACGGTGGCGAGAAACAGCACTGCGCGGGTATGCGCGGCGGTGATGTCGAAGCCCAGAATGGTGCGGAAGTTGGTAAAACCGTTGTTGCCGCCAAAGCCGGTTTCATTACGGAAGAACAGCAGCATGCCGGCAAAGGTCAGCGCCTGGGTCATGATCGAGAAGTACACGCCCTTGATCCGCGAGCGGAAGGCGAAGAAGCCGAACACCAGGGCGAGCAAACCCGGCGCCAGCACCACCAGGCACAGCGCCCAGAGGAAGTTGCTGGTGCCGTACCAGTACCAGGGCAACTCGGTCCAGGCGAGGAAGCTCATAAAGGCTGGCAAACCGTCGCCGGCCGCTTCGCGCATCAGGTACATGCCCATGGCGTAACCGCCGAGGGCAAAGAACAGGCCGTGGCCGAGCGACAGCAGACCGGCGTAACCCCAGACCAGATCGAGCGCCAGGGCGACGATGCAGTAGCAGAGGATCTTGCCGACCAGGGTCAGGCTGTAGGCCGAGACGTGCAGGGCGTTGTCCGCCGGGAGCAGGTGCAGCAGCGGCATGGCCAGCAGCACGGCGAGTACCAGCAGGCCGATGGCCATGGAGGCTTGCGGGCCGAGTTTGGCGCTGGCGCGGGCCAGCAACGTTTGATTCAGGGGCATAGTCATCAGTCGATCACCCGTCCTTTCAAAGCAAACAGACCTTGCGGGCGTTTCTGAATAAACAGAATGATCAGCGCGAGGATAAGGATCTTGCCGAGTACGGCACCGATCTGCGGTTCGAGAATCTTGTTGGCGATGCCCAGGCCAAAGGCCGCCATGACGCTACCGGCCAACTGACCAACGCCGCCGAGTACCACCACCAGGAACGAGTCGATGATGTAGCTCTGGCCCAGGTCGGGGCCGACGTTACCGATCTGGCTTAGGGCCACACCGCCGAGGCCAGCGATACCGGAGCCCAAACCGAACGCCAGCATGTCCACCCGGCCGGTGGGCACGCCGCAGCAGGCCGCCATATTGCGGTTCTGCGTGACTGCACGCACGTTGAGGCCCAGGCGGGTCTTGTTCAGCAGCAGCCAGGTCAGCACCACCACGAACAGGGCGAAGCCGATGATCACGATGCGGTTGTACGGCAGCACCAGGTTCGGCAGCACCTGGATGCCGCCGGACAGCCAATAGGGGTTGGCTACTTCAACGTTCTGCGCGCCGAAGATCACCCGCACCAGCTGAATCAGAATCAGGCTGATGCCCCAGGTCGCGAGCAGGGTTTCCAGCGGGCGACCGTAGAGGTGGCGAATCACCGTGCGTTCCAGCGCCATGCCGATAGCGGCGGTGACGAAGAACGCCACCGGCAGCGCCACCAGCGGGTAGAGCGCCAGGGCTTCCGGGGCGAAACGCTGGAACAGCACCTGCACCATATAGGTGGAGTAGGCGCCGAGCATCAGCATCTCGCCGTGGGCCATATTGATCACGCCGAGCAAGCCGAAGGTGATGGCCAGGCCGAGTGCTGCCAGCAGTAGGATCGAACCGAGCGACAGGCCGCTAAAAGCCTGGCCAAGCAGCTCACCGATCAGCAGCTTGCGTTTGACCTGGGCCAGGCTGGTTTCGGCAGCGGTGCGTACCGTCGGGTCACTTTCCACGGCCGGGTCGAGCAGGGTTTCCAGGCGGGTGCGAGCCAGCGGGTCGCCGGTTTCACCAAGCAGGCGCACAGCAGCCAGGCGCACGGCCAGGTCGCTATCGACCAGTTGCAGGTTGGCCAGGGCCAGGGTCAGGGCATCACGCACGGCATCATCGGTTTCGCTGGCAACTTGGGCGTTAAGCAGTTGCAGCTGCGCCGGCTTGGCGCTCTTCTGCAGTTGTTGGGCGGCGGCCAGGCGCAGCACCGGGTCATCAACCAGCAGCTGGTGGCTGGCCACCGCAGTGGCGATCAGGCCGCGCAGGCGGTTATTTAGGCGCAGCTTGCGCGGTGTTTCAGTGGGTACAGCTTCGCCTTCGGCGGGCTGATAAGCGCCACTTACTTCGATAAAGGCGGTTTTGCTGCTGTCGGCAGCGACGCGACCTTGTTGCAGGGCTTCGAGCAGCGGCAGGCGCGCGGCATCTGGCGCGGCGGACCAGCGTTCGAGCAAGCTGGCCTGCTTGGCCGGGTTGGCGGCGACGAAGTCCTGGGCGTCACCGGCGTGCGCGGCCAGGGGCAGCAGCAACAGCAGGCTCAGTAGAATTCGGGTAACGGCAGTGGGCATAGGGCAGTCCTTTGGGAGTACCAGCAGCCGCGTGGGCGCGGCGGCTGGTAAGCCTTGGCCCGGGGGCGATCCGGGCAGGGCGTTCCCGGATGTCATCCGGGCTTACTGGCAGGTGCTTAGTTCGACTTGACCGCGTAATCCGGCTTCTTGTCGTTGCCTTCGATGAACGGGCTCCACGGTTGGGCGCGGACCGGGCTGCTGGTTTCCCAGACCACGGAGAACTGCCCGTCTTCCTGAATTTCACCGATCATCACTGGCTTGTGCAGGTGGTGGTTGGTCTTGTCCATGGTCAGGGTGTAGCCGCTTGGTGCAGCGAAGGTCTGGCCGTAGAGCGCCTCACGAACCTTGTCGACCTCGGTGGTGCCAGCCTTCTCGACCGCTTGCGCCCACATATTGATGCCGACGTAGGTGGCTTCCATCGGGTCGTTGGTCACGGCCTTGTCGGCGCCTGGGAGGTTCTTGGCTTTGGCGTAGGCCTTCCACTTGGCGACGAATTCGCTGTTGACCGGGTTCTCTACCGACTGGAAGTAGTTCCACGCAGCCAGGTGACCGACCAGTGGCTTGGTGTCGATGCCACGCAGTTCCTCTTCACCTACGGAGAAGGCCACCACTGGCACGTCGGTGGCTTCCAGGCCCTGGTTGGCCAGTTCCTTGTAGAACGGCACGTTGGAGTCGCCGTTGACGGTGGAGATCACCGCAGTTTTACCACCGGCGGAGAACTTCTTGATGTTGGCGACGATGGTTTGATAGTCGCTGTGACCGAACGGGGTGTAGACCTCTTCGATGTCTTTCTCGGCCACGCCCTTGCTGATCAGGAAGGCGCGCAGGATCTTGTTGGTGGTGCGCGGGTAGACGTAGTCGGTGCCGAGCAGGAAGTAGCGCTTGGCCGCGCCGCCGTCTTCGCTCATCAGGTACTCGACCGCTGGAATAGCCTGCTGGTTTGGCGCAGCGCCGGTGTAGAAGACGTTTGGCGACATTTCCTCGCCTTCGTATTGCACGGGGTAGAACAGCAGTCCGTTGAGTTCTTCAAATACTGGCAGCACGGATTTGCGCGACACCGAGGTCCAGCAGCCGAACACCACATCGACTTTGTCCTGGGTCAGCAGCTGGCGGCCTTTCTCGGCGAACAGCGGCCAGTTCGAGGCCGGATCGACCACCACGGCTTCCAGTTGTTTGCCATTCACGCCACCCTTGGCGTTGATCTCGTCGATGGTCATCAACGCCATGTCTTTCAGCGAGGTTTCCGAAATGGCCATGGTGCCGGACAGCGAGTGCAGGATGCCGACTTTGATGGTCTCGGCGGCTTGCACGGTCCAGGTCATGCCCATGGCGGCGATGGACGCGGTGAGGGTAAAGGCCTTGATCAGATTGCGACGTTGCATGGTGCGATCTCCATTCACGAACTTAAGTGTTTGAGCTGCTGGTTTTTAGTTGTTTGTCTGGCAGTTGAAACAGGGCAGGGCCCTGGGTCTTCACTTCAGGTCTTCACCTCTGGTGCCGGCATGGTGCGCTGACGCGCGCTGTGCAGCATGTGCAGGGTGATCTTGCGCACTTCGGCCTTGCTGACCTCTATATGGGTCTTGAGCAATAGCTGTGCCTCTTCGCATCGCCGCGACAAAATTGCCGCGAGAATTTCGCCATGTTCGTCATAAGTGGCCGCCACGCGCGGGCTCTGGGTGAAGTCCAAGCGCCTGATAATGCGGATTTTCTCGCTCACCTCGGCGTGCAGGCGGGCCATCTCGCGGTTGCCGGCGGCTTCCAGCAACTGGCAGTGAAATCGCTCATCCAGGCGCGAGACTTCGCGGCCGTCCTGTAAACGCTGTTCGGGTTGCACCAGCCAGGTGCGTTGAAGTTGCACTAGTGCGTCGCTGTGCTCGTCTTGGGGGCGTTCGCATAACCGCCGCACGGCTTCCAGTTCGAGGACGATGCGTACTTCATACAGCTCCTCGAAATGCGCGAAGTCGAACGGCATCACTTGCCAGCCACTGCGGAAATACACCTGCAGGTAGCCTTCGCGCTGCAGGCGGTACAGCGCCTGGCGCACCGGGGTGCGGCTGGCGGCCACGCGCTCGGCGATCTCGCCTTCGGAGAAGCGATCACCGGGCAGCAGGCGGAACTCGAAGATGTCGTCCTTGAGCTGCAGGTAGATGCGCTCGGCGAGGTTGTCCGGGCGTTCCTTACCGCTGCTGGCGGCGCCTCTCAGTTGCATGGCATCAGCCCTGCTGCTGGCTGGCGATAAACGCGCGCCAGCCACCGAAGCTGGTGATATCGCGCGCGCCATCTAGCGCATAGGGTTCGCAGATAAAGCCTTTGACCCAGCGACCATCGGCCAGCTGCAGATTGCCGATGCCCAGTGGCGCGGGAATCTCTGCGACAAATTCGCCGAAGCGTGCCTGGGGGATATCCCACAGCTCGACAATGATTGCCGCACCATCGGCTGCAACCCGCGCCAGCCCCGGTTTCGGCGGCACAGTGCCGGGCAGGGCATACAGGCGATAAGTGGCAGCACTGGTGGTTTGCTCGACCAGCACGGCGTCGCGGTTGGTAAGTTGGAAGTTCAGCGGCATGCCGGTCAGGTGCGCGCCGACCACGGCGACGCGCACGCTGCCGGGGGTTGGCGTGCTGCTTGGTGCCTGCTCGGGCAATGTTTTACCCGTAGCGCCCAGCGGCAGCTTGAGCGCTTGCTGCCAGCGTTGACCGAAGGCAGCCAGGGCCTGGTCGTGCCAGGCTGGAGCGATCAGGGTGATACCGGCGGGCAGACCGTCGGCACGAAATCCGGCGGGTACGGCTAGGGCCGACAGGTCGGCGAGGTTGGTGAAGTTGGTGTAGGTGCCGAACTGGCTGTTGAACAGCACCGGTTCTGCGTCCATCTCAGCGAGGCGGCGAAGGGTCGGCGAGGTTGGTACGACCAGGGCATCGAAGCCGGCCAGGACGTCATTGATCGTCCGGCTCAGTGCGGCGCGAGTGTATTCGGCCTTGTATGCATCGCAGGCGCTGTATTTATGGCCGTTCTCGACGATGCCGCGTACTACCGGGTTGATATGTACCGGGTCGACGCCTTCGAGCGCCACAGTGCGTTCGGCGACCCAGCTGCCGTAATACAGCTGCTCGGCCAGTTGCTGAAAGGGCGAAAAATCAATCTCTACCAGCTGCACATCCAGCTCGCGCAGTTTGCCCAGGGCCTTCTCAAACACCGCCTGGTTCTGCGTATCGCCAAAGAACTCGGGGTTGCTTGGCACTGCCAGGCGCGGCTTGGCCGGAATGCCGACCTTGGCGCTATTGGGATTTTTGCGGCTGTAGGGATCGGCTGCGTCATAGCCGCCGGCGATCTGCGCCACGCACAGGGCATCGCTGACGGTCAGGGCAAATACGGAAATGCAATCAAGCGTTTTGCAGGCCGGCACCAGGCCGCTATTGGACAGCCAGCCCTTGCTCGGCTTGAGCCCGACGATATTGTTGAAACCAGCCGGCACGCGGCCCGAACCGGCGGTGTCGGTGCCCAGCGAGAAGGGCACCAGGCCGCGCGCCACCACGCTGGCCGAGCCGGAGCTGGAACCGCCGCTGACGTAATCCGGATTAAAGCTGTTGCACACCGCGCCATACGGTGAGCGGGTGCCGACCAGGCCGGTGGCGAACTGGTCAAGGTTGGTCTTGCCGATCAGGATGGCCCCGGCGGCGCGCAGCTTGGCCACCACTGTAGCGTCGGCGGCAGCGGTGTAGGCGAATTCCGGGCAGGCGGCGGTGGTGGGCCAGCCAGCGGCGTCGATATTGTCCTTGATGGCGAAGGGCACGCCGTACAGCGGCAGCTTGCTCAGCTCGCCGTTGGTGGCGTCGAGTAGCGCTGACAATCCATCGAGCTGGGCATTGAGCTGCGCTTCGCTGGCCAGGGTGATCCAGGCATTGTCCTCGGTGCTCAGTTCGAGGCGCAGGCTATGCAGCAGCTCGGCGGGCGAGTGGCCGTCGCGGTAGGTCTGTTGCCAGTCGGCGAGGGTGAGGGCAATTGGGGCGTTGGACATACGCTGATATTCCATCTTGTATCCAAGTGATGGAATGGTCAGAGCAAGCCCAGTGCCAGGTTTTAAAAACTAATCTATTTCAATGAGTTAGCCGCGTGCTGCGGCTTTTTGGCGGGCGGCGCAGAACGGTTTGTGCACTGCAGCGGGGCCGATTGCCAGCTTGTGGTGCAGCCCGAAGTGCATCCGCGCGGGGTCAGAGGGCGAGGTAGTTCTTCACCCCGGTAAAGATGATCTGTGCGGCCAGGGCACAGACGAACAGGCCCATCAGGCGGCTGACGATCTGCAGGCCCTGATCGCCGAGCAGGCGCTCGAACTGGTTGGACATATACAGCACCACGCCCACCGTCAGACTGGCCAGGGCGATGCCCAGCACGGCCACGGCCTTGTCGCCCCAGTCCGGCTGGCTGGCGCCCATCAGCAGCAGCGCACCGATGGTGCCGGGGCCGACGGTGAGCGGGATGGTCAGCGGCACGATGGTCACGTCCTGCTGCACGTTGTCGCTCTGCACCGCCGATTTGCCCTGGGCCATGCCGAGGGCCGAGATAAACAGCACGCTACCGGCACCGATGCGGAAGGCATCGATGGTGATACCGAACAAGGTAAAGATGTGCTTGCCAAACAGGTACAGCAGCACGCTGGCGATCAGCACGCCGGCGGCGACCTTCCAGGCCAGGCGCTTGCGCTCCTTGACGGTGTAGCCACGGCTCAGGCCGATAAAACACGACAGCACGAAGAACGGGCTATAGAGCACCAGCAGTTTCAAATACAGGCTGAACAGCGCGGACGCCATGGATAGGACTCGTCTCGATAAAGAAGGGTGGCAGGGTAAGAGTGTAGAGGCTGCCGGGCAATCCCGGCCGTATCCTCAGGAAGGCAGGGCGTCGCGTTGGCGGCGGATTTCCCGTTCGGCGACCCAGTGTTCGATCAGTTCGCGCAGTTGCGACATTTCCACCGGCTTGGACATATGCCCGTCCATGCCGACCTGGCGAGCGCGCTCTTTGTGCTCATTGAGGATATGCGCGGTGAGCGCCACCACAGGGGTGCGCGCGCGCTGTTCAGCGGCTTCCCAGGCGCGCAGTTGCTCGGTGGCGGAGAAACCGTCGAGCACGGGCATTTCGCAGTCCATCAGCACCAGATCGTACTGCTGGGCTTTCATCGCGCTGAGGGCCTCTTCGCCATTGCTGGCGGTGTCGGGCTGCAGGTTGAGTTTGCCGAGCATGCCGCGGATCACCTTGGTGGAGATGGTGTTGTCCTCGGCCACCAGAATGCGGAAGTCGCCTGGCACGTTCAGTGGCGCGCTCTGTGGCAGCGGGTTGAACATTGGTGAGTCGCCCTTGCCGCGCTGCGCCAGTTCATCGGCCAGGGTGGTCTTCAGGGTGTAGCCGGCCACCGGCTTGGCCAGGATGCGTTTGATCCCGGCATTGCGCGCGATGATCTTGCTCGGCGCATTACTGATACCGGTGAGCATAATCACCAGTATGTCGTGATTGAGGTTGGCGTCTTCCTTGATCCGCGCGGCCAGCTGCATGCCGGTCATGCCGGGCATGTCCTGATCGAGCAGCACCGCATCGAAGTATTCACGCAGATGCGCCTTGGTGCGCAGCAGGGCCATGGCTTCCTTGCCTGACGGCACGGCGCTGACCTGCATGCCCCAGGCGCTGCACTGCTGCACCAGCACCTTGCGGCAGGTGTCGTTGTCGTCCACCACCAGCAGGCGTGCGCCCTGCAGCGAGGTGTCGAGGTCGGCGGTAGGTTGCTCCAGGCGCGTGGCGTCCAGTGGCAGGGTCAGCCACAAGGTCGAGCCCTGGCTGCCGCCGCTCTGGATACCGAACTCGCCTTCCATCAGGCGTACCAGCTGGCGCGCGATGATCAGGCCGAGGCGGCCGCCGAGTTTGGTCGCGGCAAGGAAGTCCTTGCTGTGCAGTTCGGCATTCAGCAGTGCATCGCGTTCGCTGGCATCCAGCGGCTTGCCGCTGTCCTGTACGGCGATGCGCAGGCGCGGTTGTTCGGTATTGGTGTCGAGTGCGACCACCAGAAGGATTTCACCTTCGTCGGTCTGTTTGAAGGCATTGTCCAGCAGGCTCAGCAGGGTCTGGCGCAGGCGGGTGGGGTCGCCGCTGATTACTCGTGGCACTTGCGGCTGCATAAAGCTGATCAGCTCGACCTTCTGCTGCTCGGCCTTGGCGCGGAAGATATCCAGGCAGTCTTCGATCAGCGCGTTGAGGTCGAACTGCACGTCATCCAGCTCGATCTGCCCGGATTCGAGTTTGGAGATGTCGAGGATTTCGTTGATCAGGGTAAGCAGCTCGTTGCCCGAGCTGTGGATGGTCTGTACGTAGTCGCGTTGCTTGGCGGACAGTGGCGTGCCGAGCAGCAGTTCGGTCATGCCCAGCACACCATTCATCGGCGTGCGGATTTCGTGGCTGATCTTGGCGAGAAATTCCGCCTTGGCTTTCAATTCGGCGGAGCTGGCGGCTAGGGCGCGGCTGGTGCTGAACTGGTCCTGCATGATGCGTCGCTGTCGCTCGCTCAAGGCCATACTGAGGATAAAACCGCTGATGGCGGTGACTGCGAGCAGGCCGTAGGCCATCCACTCACTCTGCACCGCCCAGTAGCCGAAGAGGATTGGCAGGGCGCAGATAAAGGCGGCGCAGAACAGCAGCACCGCCAGGCTGAACAGCCGGGCCGGCTGGTAGCCATGCCGCCAGTGCGTCAATGCAACCATGAGGATGCTCAGGCCGGCGACGGCGTTAAGCAGATAGACCAGTTGATTGAACTGCAGGTTGGTTGCCACCAGCAGGGCCACGCAGACCAGGCTGATCACCACCACTTCACCGGTGAGCAGGTGGTTCAGCGGCGTACTCGGGCAGACCTTGTGGAAAAAACTGGCGGTAAAGCACAGGGCGCAGAGTGCGGCCAGCAGCATCGACAGGTTGGCGATTTGCGGCTGCAGGCTTTGCCATTCGCTGAGCCAGGGCGTGCTGATACCGAGCAGGCTGACCACCGCGACCAGCTGGCAGACCTGGGTGGCCGCCAGCCACAGGCCGCTCACGGCGCGGGTGTAGGCAAAACGCACGAGGTTGTAGGCCACCAGCATGCCGAGGCAGCCGAGCAGCAAGCCAAACATCAGTGGGCGGTTGTCATCGGCGACCATCGCCTGCGCACTTTGCAGGGTAATGCTTGGGCGCAGCGCATGTTCCGAGGCCAGGCGCAGGTAGATATCCAGTGGCTGCTCAGCACTTGGCAGCGGCAAAAGGAAGTCGCGGCTGGCCAGGGGGCGGCTGGAAAATGGCAGGTTGCTACCGGTGTGCGCCTGCTCGACCAGCGTGTCGCCCTGCAGCACATACAAATCGAGATAGGCCAGATAGGGCGCGAACACCCGCAGCATCTGCGCGTCAGTGTTGGCTGGCATGCGGTGATGCAGCCACAGCGCACTGTTGCCTCCAGGGGTGTAAAGCTGGGTGAGGTCGGTTGAGCGGAACTGCGCCTGGTGCTCGGGGCTGCGTACATCATTGAATTGCAGCTCGGCGTTCGGGTCGGTAAGGCTTGACCAGGATGCCTGCATCCCTGCCTGAGCCGACGCTACAGTGAGCGCCATCAGCAGCGTGCTGAGTAGCAGGTAGGTGGCAATCCTCAGCCGGCGCACAGTGAAGTCCCTTCAGAAATAAGTGGTCGGATTATAGCCAAGCTGTTCGCGAGGGAAATATGACAAAGGTGGCCAATTGGCCACCTTTGTCGTTAATTACCTTCACTTTTCCCCGCGTTCGCGGGCGATGGCGCGGTAACCGATATCGTTGCGGTAGAAACTACCGTTCCAGCGAATTTTCTCCGCCAGGCGATAAGCCTGTTGCTGGGCTTCCTCAACCGTACGACCGATGGCGGTGGCGCAGAGTACGCGGCCACCTGCGGTGACGATCTGGCCGTCCTTCAGAGCGGTGCCGGCATGGAACACTTTGCCCTCCAATTGCGCGGCAGCATCCAGACCTTCGATCACATCGCCCTTGGCGTAATCGGCCGGATAACCACCGGCGGCGATCACCACACCCACGGTCGGACGTGGATCCCAGGTGGCTTCGACCTTGTCCAACGCCTTGGCCAGTGCGGCTTCGACCAGCAGCACCAGAGAGCTTTCCAGGCGGCACATGATCGGCTGGGTTTCCGGGTCGCCGAAGCGGCAGTTGAATTCGATAACCTTGGGCTTGCCGGCCTTGTCGATCATCAGCCCGGCGTAGAGGAAGCCGGTGTAGACGTTGCCTTCTGCCGCCATGCCGCGCACGGTCGGGTAAATCACTTCGTCCATCACGCGCTGGTGCACCTCGGCGGTGACCACCGGGGCGGGGGAGTAGGCGCCCATGCCGCCGGTGTTCGGGCCGGTATCGGCGTCGCCTACGCGCTTGTGGTCCTGGCTGGTGGCCATCGGCAGCACGTTCTCACCGTCGACCATGACAATGAACGAAGCCTCTTCACCGTCCAGAAACTCTTCAATGACCACGCGTGAACCCGCGTCACCGAAAGCGTTGCCAGCGAGCATGTCGCGTACGGCGTCTTCGGCTTCGGTCAGGGTCATGGCGACGATCACGCCTTTACCGGCGGCCAGGCCATCGGCCTTGATCACGATCGGCGCGCCGACTTTTTGCAGGTAGGCCAGGGCCGGCTCGACTTCGGTGAAGTTCTGGTAGTCGGCTGTTGGGATGTTCTGGCGTGCCAGGAAATCCTTGGTAAAGGCCTTAGAGCCTTCCAGCTGCGCAGCGGCGGCGGTGGGGCCGAAGATATCCAGCTTGCGCGAACGGAACAGATCAACCACGCCTTTAACCAGCGGCGCTTCCGGGCCGACGATGGTCAGTTGCACATTCTTTTCGGCGAAGTCAGCCAGCTGCTCAATGGCCAGCACGTCGATGGCGACGTTCTCGCACTTGGGCTCAACAGCGGTGCCGGCGTTGCCCGGGGCGACGAAGACTTTCTCGACGCGCTTGTCCTGCGCGACTTTCCAGGCCAGGGCGTGTTCACGACCGCCGCTGCCGATGATCAATACGTTCATGTTGCTCTCCCAGTGGAGGCGGGCGTTGAGCCCGTTTGGTGGATAAGCAAAACGTTATCCACCCTACGAAATGGGTGCTGCGTAGGGTGGATGGCCACAGCCATCCACCGCTCCATCAATCAGTGACGGAAATGACGCATGCCGGTGAACACCATCGCAATGTTTGCCTCGTCGGCTGCGGCGATCACTTCGTTGTCACGCATCGAACCACCGGGCTGGATTACCGCGGTAATGCCATTAGCCGCCGCGTTATCCAGGCCGTCGCGGAACGGGAAGAAGGCGTCGGACGCCATCACCGAACCGGCAACCTGCAGGCCGGCGTGCTCGGCCTTGATGGCGGCGATACGCGCGGAGTTGACGCGGCTCATCTGGCCGGCGCCAACACCGATGGTCTGGCGGCCCTTCGCATAAACGATGGCGTTGGATTTGACGAACTTGGCCACTTTCCAGGCGAAGATCAGGTCATGGATTTCCTGCTCGCTCGGTGCACGCTGAGTAACGATCTTCAGGTCTTCGGCCTTGATCATGCCGATGTCGCGGCTCTGCACCAGCAGGCCACCGTTAACGCGCTTGAAGTCCCAGCCGGCGCTGCGCTCGGCCGGCCATTCTCCGCATTCCAGCAGGCGTACGTTGGCTTTGGCGGCGACGACATCGCGGGCGGCCTGGGAGATTTTCGGCGCGATAATTACTTCGACAAACTGGCGTTCCACGATCGCTTTAGCAGTCTCGCCGTCCAGCTCGCGGTTGAAGGCGATGATGCCGCCGAAAGCCGATTCGGTATCAGTGGCGTAGGCCAGCTCATAGGCTTGGCGGATGCCGCCTTCGCTGTCCAGCGCCACGGCCACGCCGCACGGGTTGGCGTGCTTGACGATCACGCAAGCCGGTTTGACGAAGCTCTTCACGCATTCCAGCGCAGCGTCGGTGTCGGCCACGTTGTTGAACGACAGTTCCTTGCCTTGCAGCTGAATGGCGCTGGCCACGCTGGCTTCACCCTTCTGCGCTTCCACGTAGAACGCCGCGCTCTGGTGCGGGTTCTCGCCGTAGCGCATTTCCTGAGCCTTGATGAACTGGCTGTTGAAGGTGCGCGGGAAAGCGCCGCGCTCTTCGGTACTCAGGGTGTCGCGGCTCTGGTCGATGGTGCCCAGGTAGTTGGCGATCATCCCGTCGTAGGCAGCGGTGTGCTCGAAGGCTTTCAGCGCCAGGTCGAAGCGCTGGGCGTAGCTCAGGCCGCCGGTTTTCAGCGACTCAACGATGCCCGCGTAATCGCCAGCATTGACCACGATGGCCACGTCTTTGTGGTTCTTCGCGGCGGAGCGGACCATGGTTGGGCCGCCGATGTCGATGTTCTCGATGGCGTCGGCCAGGTCACAACCCGGCTTGGCCACGGTGGCAGCGAAGGGGTAGAGGTTGACCGCGACCAGGTCGATCGGCTTGATGCCGTGCTCGTCCATTACCGCGCCGTCGATGGCGCGACGGCCGAGGATGCCGCCGTGGATCTTCGGGTGCAGGGTCTTGACGCGACCGTCCATCATTTCCGGGAAGCCGGTGTAGTCGGCGACTTCCACAGCAGCGATGCCGTTGTCCTTGAGCAGCTTGTAAGTGCCGCCAGTGGAGAGGATTTCCACATTCAGGGCGACGAGCTCGCGGGCAAACTCGAGGATGCCGGTCTTGTCGGAAACACTGATCAAGGCGCGGCGAACGGGGAGGCGGGTGGTCTGGTCGGTCATTTCAGAGTCCATCAGGCGGAAGTTTTGGCAATCAAAGAGCTATCAGCAAAAAAGGCGGCTCATGTAGGCCGCCCTTTTCGGGAGTTCAGGGTTACAGCAGGTCGTACTGCTTGAGCTTCTTGCGCAGGGTGCCGCGATTCAGGCCGAGCAGCTCGGAGGCCTTGGTCTGGTTGCCCTTGACGTAGTTCATCACGGTTTCCAGCAGTGGCGCTTCCACTTCGGTGAGCACCAGGTTGTAAACGTCACTGACGTCTGCGCCTTCAAGATGGGCGAAATAATTGTGCAGGGCTTTCTCGACGCTACCGCGCAGGGTTTGCCCCTCTTCGCTTGGCGTATTGAGATGCTGCTTCAAACTGCTGTTGTCACTCACGGGAGCCATTCCACTCTCTAAGGTCTCAGTCAACATCGTCATGCGGCCACCCCTTCTCCATTGTTATGACGTTCGCTGAAAAACTCGCGAACGTTGGTGCACTGCGCGTCCGTACTGTCCAGACGATTGAATTGGGCGCGAAACTCCCTGGCGCCCGGCAAGGTTGCGAGATACCAACTGACATGCTTGCGGGCAATACGTACGCCCATTACATCGCCGTAGAAGGCGTGCAGTGCAGCCAGATGTTCAAGCAGAATGCGTTCCACTTCGAGCAGGCTGGGTGCCGGGAGCAGTTCACCGGTACGCAGGTAATGCTCGACCTCACGGAATATCCACGGCCGGCCCTGAGCCGCGCGGCCGATCAGCAGGCCGTCAGCGCCAGTGGCGGCCAGTACGGCCTTGGCCTTCTGTGGCGAGTCGATATCGCCGTTGGCCAGTACCGGAATTGACACTGCCTGTTTGATCGCGGCGATGGTGTCGTACTCAGCTTCGCCCATATACAGATCGGCGCGGGTACGGCCATGCACGGCCAGCGCGACAATGCCGGCGTCTTCGGCGATTTTCGCCACGTTGATGCCGTTCTTGTTCTCACGGTCCCAGCCGGTGCGGATCTTCAGGGTCACCGGCACATCCACCGCAGCGACCACGGCCTGAAGAATCTCGCGGACTAACACTTCGTCTTTCAATAGGGCGGAACCGGCGGCCTTGTTGCAGACCTTCTTGGCCGGACAGCCCATGTTGATGTCGATAATCTGTGCGCCCATTTCCACGTTGCGCCGCGCCGCTTCGGCGAGCATCTCGGGATCACCACCGGCGATCTGCACCGAGCGTGGCTCGGGATCACCGCTGTGGATCATGCGCAGGCTCGACTTGCGGGTGTTCCACAGACGCACATCACTGGTGACCATTTCCGACACCACCAGACCCGCACCCATACGCTTGCACAGCTGTCGAAACGGCTGATCAGTGACCCCCGCCATCGGGGCGAGAATCAGCGAGTTTGGCAATGTGTAGGGGCCGATGCGTAGCGTCGACATAGGGCTTCCCTGCTCAAGAGACCTGCTGTTGAACAAATAGGAGAGTGCGAAAAAGGGTGGGCATGATACCCGCTCTGGATGACCGGAGAAAGGCTGTTTTGAACAAATTATGAACAGCTCTGGGCTTATCGCGAAGGGTTTGGTTGCGGCGGATTTTCAAGCAATCCGCCGGGTGCAGGCTATTCCGGGGAGTGGAAGCTCAGACTGTAGTTCACCGCCTGGGTGCCTGGGTCGAGGATGTCCAGGGAGATGTGAATAGGTGTCTGCGGCGGCATTTCCGCGTTGCCGGCCAGCTCGCCCGCAAGGTATTCGCTGGGCTTGAAACGGCGGCTGGCGAGCAGTTGGCCATTGATGTCGGCGAAGCGCATTTCCAGTAGCGGGAAGGGCTGGGAGAACGCCGCTCGGTTGTAGAGGATCGCGTCAACCACCAGGGCGCCGCTGAATTCCGGGTGGCTGCGCACCACCAGGTTGCTGCTCTTGACCTGGGTGATGTCGACCTTGGACGGCAGCTGGCAACCGACTGCCGGGCAGAGTTGTTCGAACCAGGGGCGGTATTGATCCTGACGCGCCAGTTCATTGAAGTGATACATCACGTACTGGCCAGCCAGTGCGGCAGCGCCCAGCAGATTCAGCAGGCCCCAGCCGATCCAGCGGCCCCAGGGTTTCTTCGGCTGTTGCCAGTCCAGTTGCAGTGGCTCGTCATCCAGCTCGAACAGGTGCTCGTCACGCAATTCGGGCTCGCTGCGCGCGGCTTTTTTCGGCGCCGCTACGGCGGGTTCTTCAGCGCGCGGGTTGTCTACCAGCGCGCCAAAGGGCTCGCGCTCGGCATGCAGTTCAATGTGCTCGATTTCCGGCTCGGGGTGGCGGCGATCAAGGCTGTTGAGGTCAAGCGGTGGCTCGTCATCAGGCGCGTTGATGGGCTCTGGTATTACGGGGGCGGGCGGAATCGAGCGTGCAGGTGGCATCAGTGGCTGAGGTTTGGCGCTCAGGCTGGCAGTTGGCTTGCTCAGTTCGTCCTGCAGCAGGGCTTCGGCCCAGCGCTCGTCGTGCGGGTCGTGCTCAGCCGGCTCGGGCGTTAGAAAGCCTTCGTTGTATTTCGGTGCGCTATCAATCGCCAGGAACTGCTTGGACAGTTGCTGCTCTTGGGCTTCGAGCTTGGCCAGCTCTTCGTCTAGATCAAGGCCGTCGAGATCCAGGTCGTCGTGAATCCACAGCGTATCGCCGGTTTTGCTGCTGGCAGGCGCGGCGGGCATTGCAGAGGTTGCGCTGGGTGCTGCTGGCTGCGGTGCTGGTGGCGCGGGAGGTTTGCTGGGTTGTGGTGCCGGCGTTGGCGCAGCAGTAGACGCTGCCGGTGGCGGCAGTTGCTGGCCCTGTTCACGTAGCTGTTGCGCGGCATTGAACACATGCAGGCAGGCTCCGCAGCGCACGGCACCATGGGCTGCACCCAGCTGCGCAAGGTTCACGCGAAAGCTGGTGCGGCAATGGGGGCACTGGGTGACGAAGCTCTGGGTCATGCGGTGATCCGGCTAATCAAGGCGGCTAGTCTAACGCAAGTGCTTGGCAATGCAGCAGCTGTGCGCGCTGGGGCGGTTAGCGGCGCACGCCACTGATACGCACCCAGCCGTCTTTGTCGGCAGTCGGGTCGAGGATAAAGGCGTCGTTATACGCGGTGCGCACCTCTTCGGCCTGTTCGGCAAGGATGCCCGACAGTGCCAGGCGTCCGCCCGGCTTGACCAGGCTGGTGATCTGCGGCGCCAGCGCCACCAGTGGCCCGGCAAGGATATTGGCCACGACGACGTCCGCAGGCTGTTGCGGCATGTCTTCAGGCAGGTATAGCGGGAAGCGCGCGTCGTCGATGCCATTGCGCTGGGCATTGTCGCGCGAGGCCTCGATGGCCTGGATATCGATATCGGTGCCGACTGCTTGCGGCGCGCCGAGCAGCAGGGCGGCAATCGCCAGGATGCCCGAGCCGCAACCGAAGTCGATCACGCTGCAATCCTGCAGGTGCTGGCCGTCCAGCCATTCTAGGCACAGCGCGGTGGTTGGGTGAGTGCCGGTGCCGAAGGCCAGGCCTGGATCGAGCAGCAGGTTGACTGCGTCAGGCTCCGGCGCCGCGTGCCAGCTCGGCACAATCCACAGGCGCTGACCGAAGCGCATCGGCTGGAAGCCGTCCATCCAGCTGCGTTCCCAGTCCTGATCGGCGATCACTTCAGCCTGGTGCTCCGGCAATTCGGCGTCGGTCAGCAGCTGCAGGTGGGCAAATACCGCGTTGGCGTCGGTATCGGCTTCAAACAGGGCAAGCAGGTGAGTGTGCGACCACAGTGGCGTGGTGCCCAGGTCCGGCTCAAAGATCGGCTGGTCTTCGGCGTCCATAAAAGTCACCGACACAGCGCCGACTTCCAGCAGTGCATCTTCGTAGGTTTCCGCCTGCTCCGGGGTGATGGCGAGACGGACTTGTAACCAGGGCATGGGAAACCTCGTGAGCGTTGTGGCGGGATGGCGCAAATTGGCGCGCAGCTTACTTGAAGCGGTGGTACGGCTGCCACCGCCGGTAGGCCGGAAACGACGAGGGCCGCCTAATGGCAGCCCTCGTCTGTGCGCTTCGCCGAAGCTTAGTGCTTATCCATACCCAGTTTTTTCTCCAGGTAATGGATATTTACGCCGCCTTTGCAGAAGCCTTTGTCGCGGACCAGATCGCGGTGCAGGGGCACGTTGGTCTTGATGCCGTCGACCACGATCTCATCCAGCGCGTTGCGCATACGGGCCATGGCCTCGTCGCGGGTGGCGCCGTAAGTGATGATCTTGCCGATCAGTGAGTCGTAGTGCGGTGGCACGCTGTAGCCGCTGTACAGGTGCGAGTCCATCCGCACGCCGTTGCCGCCTGGCGCGTGGAAGTGTTTGACCTTGCCAGGGCAGGGCATGAAGTTGTCCGGGTCCTCGGCGTTGATCCGGCACTCCAGCGAGTGGCCGCGAATCACTACGTCACTCTGCTTGAACGACAGCTTGTTGCCAGCGGCGATGCTGAGCATCTCCTTGACGATGTCGATGCCGGTGACCATTTCCGAAACCGGGTGCTCAACCTGCACGCGGGTGTTCATCTCGATAAAGTAGAAGCGGCCGTCTTCGTAGAGGAACTCGAAGGTGCCGGCGCCGCGATAGCCGATCTCGATGCAGGCATCGACGCAGCGTTGCAGCACTTCGGCACGGGCTTTTTCATCGATACCCGGTGCTGGCGCTTCTTCCAGTACCTTCTGGTGGCGGCGCTGCAGCGAGCAGTCGCGGTCACCTAGGTGGATGGCGTTGCCCTGGCCGTCGGACAGCACCTGGACTTCCACGTGGCGTGGGTTGCCAAGGAATTTTTCCAGATAGACCATCGGGTTGCCGAATACCGAACCGGCTTCGCTGCGGGTCAGTTTGGCCGACTTGATCAGGTCTTCTTCCTTGTACACCACGCGCATGCCGCGACCGCCGCCGCCGCCAGCGGCTTTGATGATCACCGGGTAACCGACTTCGCGAGCAATCTGCAGAGCGGTTTCTTCGTCTTCCGGCAGCGGGCCGTCGGAGCCGGGCACTACCGGTACGCCGGCGCGCTTCATGGCGTCCTTGGCCGAGACTTTGTCGCCCATCAGGCGAATGGTCTCAGCTTTCGGGCCGATAAAGGCGAAGCCGGAGTTTTCCACCTGTTCGGCGAAATCGGCGTTTTCCGCGAGGAAGCCGTAGCCTGGGTGAATAGCGGTGGCGCCGGTGACTTCAGCGGCGCTGATGATCGCCGGAATATTCAGGTAGGACAGCGCGCCAGAGGCCGGGCCGATGCACACCGACTCGTCGGCCAGGCCCAGGTGCATCAACTCGCGGTCGGCGGTGGAGTGCACCGCAACGGTCTTGATGCCCAGCTCTTTACAGGCGCGCAAGACGCGCAGGGCGATCTCGCCGCGGTTGGCGATCAGAACTTTTTCCAACATCGCTGGCTCTCCGTGGATCAAACGATGGTGAACAGAGGCTGGTCGTATTCCACCGGCTGACCGTTCTCGCCCAGGATGGATTCGATCACGCCGCTGGTTTCGGCCTCGATGTGGTTCATCATCTTCATCGCTTCAACGATGCAGAGAATGTCGCCTTTCTTCACGCTCGAACCCACTTCAACGAAGTTGGCCGAAGTAGGGCCGGACGCGCGGTAGAAGGTGCCGACCATTGGCGAGCGCACTACGGTGCCATTCAGCTTGGCGGCAGCTGGAGCTGCTGCTTCAGTGGCGACCGGTGCTGCGGCAACCGGAGCAGCTGCAGGCGCAGGGGCCTGAGCGTACATCGGTTGTTGCATAAAGGCTGGCTGCTTGCTGTGACGGCTGATCCGCACGGATTCTTCGCCTTCGCGAATCTCCAGCTCGTCGATACCGGATTCTTCCAGCAGCTCGATCAGTTTTTTGACTTTACGAATATCCATAGTGGTTCAACTCCCGGTGAGGTCAGGGGCGCTTAAGTTCAAGTTGTTCGAGTGCAGCCTCCAGGGCCAGTCGATAACCGCTGGCGCCAAGGCCGCAGATCACTCCTACCGCGACATCTGAAAAGTAGGAGTGATGGCGGAAAGCTTCGCGTTTGTGCACGTTGGACAAATGCACTTCGATGAATGGGATGCTCACTGCCAGCAATGCGTCACGTAATGCGACGCTGGTGTGAGTAAAAGCGGCAGGATTGATCAGGATAAAGTCGACACCTTCGCCTTTTGCGGCGTGAATACGGTCAATCAACTCGTATTCGGCATTGCTTTGCAGATAGAGCAGATGGTGGCCTGCCTCACGTGCGCGGCGCTCCAGGTCGAGGTTGATCTGCTCCAGGGTGACGGCGCCGTAAACCCCTGGCTCGCGGGTGCCGAGCAGGTTGAGGTTGGGGCCGTGCAATACCAATAAGGTCGCCATGATCCTTAATCCTTGTTTTTCTACTGCGCAGGACTATGCCGCGACAGCGCGGGGCTGTCCAGTTCTCAGCAATAGTCGACACGATGACCGCAGATTGCGGCAAATATATGACTCGGGGCGTTAAAAGCGTTCCCGCGCCGTGCTCAGGCGGGCAGCAAAGGTCGCCGCATCCACCTCACCTACGACACGCAGATCCAGCCATTCGTCACCCTTGGCGTCGAACAGCAGAATCGCTGGCGGGCCGAACAGCTGGTAGCGGTCGAGCAGGGCGCGCTGGGCGGGGTTGCTTTCGGTGATGTCGAAGCGCACCAGTTGATAGTCGCCGAGTTGGCGGCCGACTTCCTGTGCGTTGAGCACTTCGCGTTCGATCACCTTGCAGCTGATGCACCAGTCGGCGTACCAGTCGAGCAGCAGCGGCTTGCCGTTATTTTTTGCGCCAAGCAAGGCAGCATCGAGTTCGGCGGGGGTCGTGATGGTTTGCCATTGGCCGGATTGCACCTGCTGCGTCGCTTCTACGCTGCTGACCAATCGCCCGAGCGGGCGCAGCGGATCATCCTGACCCTGCAGCGCACCGACCCAGGCCACCAGCGCGTAGACCAGCAGGGGCAGGCCAAGCAGTTGCGCGAGTTTCTGGTGATGGGTTTTCGGCGTGAGTTCCAGCACGCCGAGCCACAGTGCGATGCCTGCGGCCAGAAGGCCCCACAACGCCAGGCTGACGGGGCCGGGTACGACGCGCTCCAACAGCCAGATGGCCACGGCCATCAGCAATGCGCCGAACAGGTTGCGCACGGTGAGCATCCATGGCCCGGATTTCGGCAATAGAGCGCCGCCACCGACGGCGAACAGCACCAGTGGCGCGCCCATGCCGAGACCCAGTGCCAGCAGTTTGAGGCCGCCGCCGAGGGCGTCACCGCTGGCGCTGATGTACAGCAGCGCGCCGGCCAGTGGCGCGGATACGCAAGGTGAGACCAGGACGCTGGACAGCACGCCGAGCGCTGCGGCGCTGAGAACTGTGCCGCCCTGCAGTTTCTGGCTCAGGCGCTGTAACGGGCCGTCGATGGCAGCCGGCAGGCGCAGTTCAAGAAAGCCCAGGCTGGCCGCGCCGAACAGGGCGAAGAAGATCGCAAACGGCACCAGCACCCATGGCGACTGCAGACGCGCCTGCAGATTGAGTTCGGCGCCGAACAGGCCCATCAGCGCGCCGAGGATGGCAAAGCTCAGGGCCATCGGCAGCACGTAGGCCAGCGACAACACCAGGCTGCGCATGCCACCCGGCTGGCCGCGCAGCACCACGCCGGTGAGGATTGGCAGCATCGGCAGCACGCAGGGTGTGAAGGTCAGCGCCAGGCCACCGAGGAAGAACAGCGCCAGGTCGGTCCAGCGCCACGGCGTTGCCGCTTCCGGCGTGGCACTGCTGGACGGCGCGCCGCCGCCAATCGCCAGCACTTCGGTTTCCGGTGGATAGCACAGACCTTTGTCGGCGCAGCCCTGGTAGTTGACGCTGAGGTTGAAGGGGCGATTGTCCGGGTTGTCGACTGGCACCTCGACATCCAGAACCTCGTAGTACACCTCGACATCGCCGAAGTACTCGTCATGTTTGGCCTGGCCGGCCGGCAACACGGCCTGGCCCAGATGAATGTCGGCTGGCTCGCTGCTGAAACTGAAGCGGTGCCGGTACAGGTAATAACCTTCGGCCGCGACAAAGCGCAGTTTCACTGACTCGCTGGAGCTGCTGATCAGGCTCAGCTTGAACGCCTCGCGTACCGGCAGGAAATCCGCGCTGTTGTTCAGGGGGGCGCCAAATTGCGCAGGAGCGGTCGGCTTATCGAACAGGCCGGCGCTGGCCGGCAGTACGACCAGAAGCAGAAGCAGGCTGAGTAGACGGTGCATGGCAGGCTCGTGATGCGGGAATCGCCGCATCATAGCGGAGGCGGGTGGCTCAGGGCACGACCCAGGCTGTAAGCGGTCTTGTCTGCAGGCTGGATGGCGCGCGACAGATTGCCGCGCCATCGGCCGTTAACCGTCTGTTAGACCCTGAACGCCTGCACGGCAGTATGCAGTTGGCCGCCGAGTTGCAGCAGCTGGTCGCCCTGATTGCGGCCCTCGCCGATGCGCTGCAGGTTGTCGCCACCAAGTTGATGGATGCGCTCGCTGTGCCCGCGAACTTCGCTGACCGCGTCGCTCTGCTGCGCGGTGGCGTCAGCAATCCGTTCGGCCATGCTGGCGATGGTGCGGATTGCCACGACGATTTCATCCAGTGCGCCATCGGCGGCTTCCGCCTGACTGGCGGTGGCTTCAGCGTGTTCGACCTGGGTGCGCATGGCTTGTACCGATTGCAGTGCGGCCTGTTGCAGGCGGCCGATCAGCTCCTGAATCTGTGCGGTGGCGCCGCTGGTGCGCTGCGACAGCGAGCGCACTTCATCAGCCACCACGGCGAAGCCGCGGCCCAACTCACCAGCTCGCGCCGCTTCGATGGCGGCATTCAGGGCGAGCAGATTGGTCTGCTCGGCGATGCCGCGAATCACCGTCAGCACATTGCCGATGGTCGCGGTTTCCTCGGCCAGGCGTTCGATGGCCTGGGCGTTGCCCTGCACCTCATCAACCAGCGAGTGCAGGCCGGTAAGGCTGTGGCCAATCACCTGCTGGCCTTGCTCCAGAGCGCGGTTGGCGTCGCGGCTGGCGTCGGCGGCCTGGCTGGCATCGCCGGCAACCTGCTGGATGGTGGCCTGCAGCTCGCCGAGGGCATCGCGGATCTGCGCGGTGTCGCCGGCCTGGCGTTCGGCGCCGCTGTGCAGGCCGCCGCTGAGATCGGCCAGTGTGCGGCTGGAGCCGACTACCTGTTCGGCGTGGCGGCGAATGGTGCCGACCAGGTCGACCAGGTAAGCGCGTAGACGGTTGAGTGATTCTTCGATGTCGCGCAGTTCGCGTGTGCGTGAATTGAGATGGATGTCATGGGCGAAGTCGCCGGCGGCCCAGGCAGAGAGGGCCGGAACCAGGCGTTCAAGCACGCGGGTGAGGCGCCGCTGGATGGTGTCGATGATCAGCGCGATCAACAGAATCAGGCCGATCATCAGGCCGAGGATCAGCTGCACTTCACCCTGGATGCGCCCGTGCTCGGCGCGTACCAGCGGTTCCAGCGCGGCCAGCGCCTGCTGCACCTGATCGATCTGTGTGCGCGTGCTGTTGGCCAGGGCGCTGCGTTGTTCGATCAGATTACGGGTGCGTTGCAGTTCGGCCGGATAGCGGCTGATCAGGTTGGCCAGGTCGCGTTTGAGGGCAATGCCCCGGTCTTCGGCCTCGCTGCTCTCGCTGCTGGCGTCCAAGCCCAGCATGTCAGCAAATGAGTCGCTGGACGACTGGCTGGCGTCGGCCACGCCGAGCAGCGGTAGGTCGCTGAGGGTTTGCGCCTGCTTGCCCAGAGCTGTCAGTTCACGCTCGACTTCGCTGGCCAGTTCGCTGCGGCCGCTGCGCACCAGCTTGTCGCGGGCATGGGCCAGGCGGGTGAGGTGGCGTGCCGCGCTGAACAGCGGGCTGCGGTAAGCGGCGGCGGCATTGGCTTCGCCGCTGTCGGCGTATTGCGCGAGCTGCTCCAGTGCTGCGTCCATTTCCCGTTCGGCTTGTAACAGCAGGCCTTGCGGGTCGGCGGAGAGCTTGCCAGCGGCCAGTAGCTCGTTGGCACTGAAGGCTTTGAGTTCAGCGAGGCTGGGACGCAGGTTATCCGCCAATTGCGTGGGCAGTTCAGTCATGGCCTGTTCGAGGCTGTCCAGCGATTGCAGGGCGGCGCTGTGGCGCAGGGCGTCGCCGCTTTCCAGGTAGGCGCTGATGTTCTGCGCGGCTTCGCCCTGGAACTGTTGGGACAGGCTCAGGTAGCGGGCCATCAGCAGATAAGGGCGCTCCAGGGCGCGCTGCGACCACCAGAGCGTCACGGCCAGGGCCACGCAAACGGTGACCAGCAGCAGGGTGTTGAGGTTGGTAAGGGATTTAAGGCGCATAGGGCTCGACCGACAACGAACGGTTCCGGCCGCCGACGGATGCGTCAGGGCGGCTGCTAAGCCTCAGAATTTATTGCTTTTTCGTGACCGTAATATGACGGCGCCGACTGCGTCACAGTTTTCTGCCGGATGGTTAGTGGCAGCTCAGGTATATCGGGGCGAGTCTCAGTCGCCCTGATAGATCGCTACCTGGTTGCGTCCGCCGTGTTTGGCCACATACAGGGCCTGGTCGGCTTGCTGCGAGAGCAGTTTGCCGTCCAGTTGCGGCGCCAGCTGGGCGATGCCGCAGCTGAAGGTGCAGGACAGGTCATGCGGTTGCGCCGAATACTGGATTTCCGCGAAGCGCTGGCGGATGTCGTCGATGACCCGGCGGGCCGATTCGGCGTCGGTGTCGGGCATCACCACGGCGAACTCTTCGCCGCCGTAACGGCCGATATGGTCGCTCTTGCGCAGACGCTGTTTGAGAAACAGCGCCAGGCTCTTGATCACCCGGTCGCCCATGGGGTGACCGTAGGTGTCGTTGACCTTCTTGAAGAAGTCGATATCGATCATCGCAAAGCTCAGCGGCTGGCCGTCGCGTTCGGCACGGAAACGCGCATCTTCGAGCAATTGCAGGGTATGGGTGTGGTTGTACAGGCCGGTCAGGCTGTCACGCACCATCCGCGCCTTGAGGCTGCGCGCGCGGGCAGCGCGGTTGCGTACGGTGGCGATCAGGTGGCGTGGCTTGATCGGTTTGGTGAGGAAGTCGTCGCCGCCTTCGCTCATCGCGTCGAGCTGCTTGTCCAGGTCGTCTTCGGCGGACAGGTAGATGATCGGCACGCTGACATAGCGGTCGTTGTGGCGGATCACCTGGGCCAGCTCCGGGCCGTTGCACTCAGGCATGTACATGTCGAGGATAATCAGGTCCGGCTGAAAATCGGCCAGATGGCTCATGGCCTGGATCGGCTCGATCAGGGTGCGGGTGACGATGCCGGCACTGTTGAGCACGCGCTCGGTGTGCGTGGCCTGGGCCCGCGAGTCGTCGATGATCAGCACCTTGTAGGGTTCGTACTGCGACACGTTGGTCAGCACTTCGATGCGCTCGAACAGGTTCGAAGCGTCCAGGCTGCCGGTGAAGAACTCCTGGCCACCGGCGCGCACCGCAGACAGGCGAGTCATGGTGTCGGTGTCTTCCGGGCTGAAGAACAGCAGCGGAATCTGGTGCTCCAGACCTTCCTGCACGCTTTTTGCCAGTTGCAGGCCGCAACCGGGGCCGGAGAAGTCGACTTCCATAAGGATCGCCGCCGGGTGGCGCTCGCGCATGGCGTTGCGAAATGCATTGGCGCTGTCCAGGGCGATGGCGTTCATGCCGAAGAACTCGAGGCGCTGCACCAGCTGTTCGGCGCGTTCCAGATGCTGCAGTGCCAGGTAAACCGGTTTGCGCAGCGGTGGCAGCACGGTTTGCTCGAAGCGGTCGCCGTGACGCAGGCCGGTACGTGACAGGCGCTGCAGCAGCTGGTTGAGCTGGCTGATCAGTTCGCTATTGAGACGGCCACGGTTATCGGCCACCAGTTGCAGGCAGCTGTCGATTTCCTGGGCCAGCTGGCTGTGCTCGGCCTGATCGAAGCGCTCGGCGTAGCGTTGCAGCAATTCCGTGGCCTCGCGCAGTTCACCCATGCCGGCTTCGTTCCACTCACTGCGCTGCAGGCGCTGCCAGACTTCCAATACCTGACGCGCCTGATTGATCACACGCTGGGCGAAGTGTTGCTTGAGGCGGTCGCGGCTGGGGTCTTCTTGCTCGATCATGGCCCAATTTCGGTTAGCGCAGCACGTGGCTACGGATGATGGCTTAGTGCTAGCAATGCTAACACTCGTTTGAATTATTGCGAGCACCGTCGATCTATTGGCGTCGGCCTTCTGTCTATAGCATCACAGATACACCATTGGCATAACCGGCGCTAAGTTTGCCGTTCGCCGCTGCGCAGTCGGCCGCGCTTCCCTTATAGTGCAAGGCAGTTGCGCAACCCTGCTCAAGGGTTGTGGTCGAACCAACAGCGAGCGGGTTGTGCAGTCCGGTCGCGAGCTTGCTACTTGGGTAACAAAAGGACATTGCCATGCTGGATTGGAAGAACCGAACTGCCGAAGCGCGTGATGGCGCGGCAGGTGCTGCCACCACCTCACAGAGTAAATCGACGGGAAGCCTGGTCACGCGGACGGTCGCTGGTCTGCTGGGGCTCTATCTGGTTGTGGCGCTGGTGGTGGGTTGGTATTGGAGCCAGGAGCCGGAGCAATTCTCCGTGCAACAGCGCGCCGAGGCTGCCGCCCAGACCAGCGGACGCAAGCTGGTGAATGGCTACACCACGGTGGAAACCCTTAAACAGGTCGCTGGCACCTTGCTCGATAAGCCGGGCGGTTACCTGTCCAATGACCTGGCGCCACCGGGCCTGTGGCTCGACAACATGCCTAGCTGGGAGTTTGGTGTGCTGGTGCAGGTACGTGATATGTCCCGCGCGCTGCGCAAGGACTTCACCCGTTCGCAGTCGCAATCCACCGAAGACGCCGATCTGGCCAAGGCCGAGCCGCGCTTCCACTTCGACCATAAAAGCTGGGCACTGCCGGCCTCCGAGGCTGAGTACGCCGAAGGCATCAAATCGCTGGACCGTTACCTTGAGCGCCTGGGCGACCCGAGCAAAGGCAATGCCCAGTTCTATACCCGCGCCGACAACCTGAACAACTGGCTGGGCGACGCCGCCACGCGTCTGGGTTCGCTGTCGCAGCGCTTGTCGGCCAGCGTCGGCCAGGTGCGTCTGAATACCGCTGTGGTCGACCCAGCACTGGCCGATAGCGTGGCCCAGGCCGATTTTGTCGAAGGCGTGAATTACGAAACGCCGTGGCTGCAGATTGACAATGTGTTCTACGAAGCCCGTGGGCAGGCCTGGGCGCTGGCCCATTTGCTGCGCGCTATTGAGGTGGATTTTGCCGATGTGCTGGCGAAGAAGAACGCCACCGTCAGCGTGCGCCAGATCATCCGTGAGCTGGAGGCCGCGCAGGAGACCCTGTGGAGCCCGATGATCCTCAATGGCAGCGGTTATGGCCTGCTGGCTAACCACTCGTTGGTGATGGCCAACTACATCTCGCGGGCTAATGCCGGGTTGATCGACCTGCGCCAACTGCTGTCGCAGGGCTAAGCGATGGCCTGGTCCGAAGCTGAGGTGGCGCACCGTGCCGCCTCTGATGCTGAGCGCATCGCCTGGGTCGACGAGGAGGATCGTCTGCTCGGCGGTGTGTTGCGCAGTGAGCTGCGCGCGCGGCATCTGCTCGGGCGCGGCACCTACATTCTGCTGTTCAACAGTGCCGGCCAGCTGTGCGTGCATCGGCGCACCCTGAGCAAGGCGCTGTATCCCGGTTATTGGGATGTGGCGGCCGGCGGCATGGTGCTCGAAGGCGAGAGCTACGCCGAATCGGCCGCGCGCGAGCTGGCTGAAGAGCTGGGTATCGAAGACGCGCAGTTGGTCGAGCATGCGCATTTCCTCTACGACGCGCCGGAGAGCCGCCTGTGGTGCATGGCCTACTCGGCGGTGTCCGATGCGCCGTTGCGTTTGCAGCCGGAGGAGGTGCTGGAGGCGCGGTTTATCTCCATCGACGAGGCGCTGGCCGAAACCCAGCACCTGCCCTATTGCCCCGATTCGCTGGCCGCCTTGCAGCGCTATCTGGCCGCCACACGCTAGGCCCTCGATACCGGCCGAACCCCGCGTCAGTCCTGGCTTTGTGCAGGATATCCAGGCGTTTTGTTCGGCATCCTGAACAACGTCGCCAATCCGCCGATTAATGGCGCATTTTTACACTTAGCAGTCGCGGCTTTTGCCGTTACACTGCGCCGCCTTCAAGCCCTGGCCGTGTATCGCCAGGGTGCGCTGCCCCTGCCAGAGTGGGGCTTCGCGGTCGACTCTGAACACTCAGTCGACCAGTCGCTATCCTGACCCCTTCGAGGACAAACCGGTGGTCAAGAAAGCTTCGTCATTCGCCGCACTCAGCGGCCTGGTGTATTCCACCGACAGCGGCCGGCATTGCCCGGACTGCAGTCATCCGGTGGACGCCTGTACCTGCAAACAGACCCTGATCCCCGAAGGTGATGGCATCGCCCGCGTGCGCCGCGAAACCAAAGGTCGTGGCGGCAAAACGGTGACCACCATCAGCGGTGTCCCGCTGGCCGAGGAGCCGCTCAAGGACCTTGCCAGTGCCCTGAAGAAACGCTGCGGTTGCGGCGGCTCGCTCAAGGATGGGGTTATCGAGATTCAGGGCGACCACGTCGAACTGCTGATTGCCGAGCTGATCAAGCACGGCTTTAAAGCCAAGAAATCCGGCGGCTAAGCCAGTCTTTTCTAAACTTCCTCAGCTGGCCTTTGGTCACAGCTGAGTAATCGTCATTTCCAGACTTTAATCTGTACGCGTCTTGGCTGTGCCAAGGCCACTATCGCCAGCAAGGGAGACATCGATGTCTGCACGACGCACACGTAAAGATGACGGCAGCCAGTGGACCGTAGCGGACAGCCGCAGTGTCTATGGTATTCGCCATTGGGGCGCGGGTTACTTCGCGATCAATGACAAGGGCCGTGTCGAGGTGCGCCCGAATGGCCCGCAAAGCACGCCGATCGACCTCTACGAGCAATTGGATGAGCTGCGTTCCAGCGGTCTGTCACTGCCATTGTTGGTGCGCTTCCCGGACATTTTGCAGGACCGCGTGCGCCAGCTGACCGGCGCCTTTGACGCCAATATCGCGCGCCTGGAATACCAGAGCCCGTACACCGCGCTGTACCCGATCAAGGTCAACCAGCAGGAAGCGGTGGTGGAGAACATCATCGCCACGCAGAACGTCTCCATCGGCCTGGAAGCCGGCTCCAAGCCGGAGCTGATGGCGGTGCTGGCGCTGGCGCCGAAGGGCGGCACCATCGTCTGCAACGGTTACAAGGACCGCGAATTTATCAAGCTGGCGCTGATGGGGCAGAAGCTCGGTCACAACGTGTTTATCGTCATTGAGAAAGAATCCGAAGTGCAGCTGGTGATCGACGAAGCGGCCGAACTCAAGGTCGCGCCGCAGATCGGCCTGCGTGTGCGTCTGTCCTCGCTGGCCTCGAGCAAGTGGGCCGACACTGGCGGCGAGAAGTCCAAGTTCGGCCTGTCGGCGGCGCAGCTGCTGTCGGTGGTCGAGCGCTTCCGCGCGGCCAAGCTGGACCAGGGCATCCGCCTGCTGCACTTCCACATGGGCTCGCAGATCGCCAACCTGTCCGACTATCAGCACGGCTTCAAGGAAGCCATCCGCTATTACGGCGAGCTGCGTGGCCTGGGCCTGCCGGTTGACCATATCGACGTCGGCGGCGGTCTGGGTGTGGATTACGACGGTACCCACTCGCGCAACGCCAGCTCGATCAACTACGACATGGACGACTACGCCGGCGTGGTGGTCGGCATGCTCAAAGAGTTCTGCGATGCCCAGGAGCTGCCGCATCCGCATATTTTCTCGGAAAGCGGCCGCTCGCTGACCGCGCACCACGCCATGCTGGTGGTGCAGGTCACCGATGTGGAAAAACACAACGACGAGATCCCCAAGATCGAGGACGTCACCAGCCTGCCGGAAACCGTGCGTTACCTGGTCGAGCTGCTCGGCCCGACTGATATCGAGATGGTCACCGAGACCTACTGGCGCGCCACGCACTATATGAGCGATGTGGCCACTCAGTACGCTGACGGCAAACTCAGCCTGACTGAAAAGGCCTTGGCCGAGCAGTGCTACTTCGCTGTATGCCGCCGCCTGCACAACTCGCTCAAGGCACGGCAGCGCTCGCACCGTCAGGTGCTCGATGAGCTCAACGACAAGCTGGCCGACAAGTACATCTGCAACTTCTCGGTATTCCAGAGCCTGCCGGACACCTGGGCTATTGGCCAGGTGCTGCCGATTCTGCCGCTCAATCGTCTCGACGAAGAGCCTATGCGTCGCGCCGTGCTGCAGGACCTGACCTGCGACTCCGATGGCAAGATCCGCCAGTACGTCGATGAGCAGTCGATCGAGACCAGCCTGCCGGTGCACGAAGTGCGCGAGGGTGAGGACTACCTGCTGGGCATCTTCCTGGTTGGTGCCTATCAAGAGATCTTGGGCGATATGCACAACCTGTTCGGCGACACCGACTCGGTGAATATCTACCAGAACGCCGATGGCAGCGTGTATCACGCCGGCATCGAGACCCACGACACCATCGAGGACATGCTGCGCTATGTGCACTTGTCGCCCGAAGAGTTGATGACCCATTACCGTGACAAGGTCGCCAGCGCCAAGATCAGCCCGCGCGAGCGCACTCAGTTCCTCGACGCGCTGCGTCTTGGGCTGACCCGTTCTTCTTACCTGTCGTCCTAGGGAGCAATCGATCTGCTGCGCGTCGGCCCTACTGCGTTAAAAACAGGCTCGGAATGCTCATGTACAAAAGTACACTCCGCTTCCTCGCCGTTTTGACCAGCCGAAGGCTGTTACTAACGTAGCGCCTTGTAGGGCTCTAGCTCGCGAGATCTTGAGCAGGTCTAAGCTCACGCTGAATGCAAAAGGCCCCGCACTGCGGGGCCTTTTGCTGTCTGCTGACATTGGTTACAAAATCGTAGCCCGGATGCAATCCGGGGGCGATTAAGCCCCGAGCAGGCTCTGCCCACATACGCGTAGCACCTGCGCGGTGGCTGCGCCGGAACCGGGCTGGGCGAACCAGGCCACGGCTTCGGCGACGTCCTGCGGTAAACCGCCCTGGCCCATGGAGTTCATCCGTCGGCCGGCTTCGCGGATGGTCAGTGGGATGGCGGCGGTCATCTGGGTTTCGATAAAACCGGGTGCCACGGCGTTGATGCTGATGCCGCGCTTGGCCAGGGCCGGTGCCCAGGCTTGCGCTAGGCCGATCCCCCCGGCCTTGCTGACTGCGTAGTTGGTCTGGCCCATATTGCCAGCGATGCCGCTGATCGAGGCGATCAACACCACGCGGCCGTTGTCGTGCAGCTTGCCGGTGTCCAGCAGGGCCTGGGTCAGCACTTGTGGGGCATTCAGGTTGACGTTGATCACCGAGTTCCAGAATGCATCGCTCATCTTCGCCAGGGTCTTGTCGCGGGTGATGCCGGCGTTGTGCACAACAATGTCGATGCCGTCCGGCAGTGCTTCGACCAGCTGTGCGGCGGCATCATCGGCGCAGATGTCCAGGGCCAAGCCGCGCCCGCCCAGGCGTGCGGCCAGGGCATCCAGGGCGTCTTTGGCCGGTGGTACGTCCAGCAGCACCACCTCGGCGCCGTCGCGGGCCAGGGTTTCGGCGATAGCCGCACCGATGCCGCGCGATGCCCCGGTGACCAGGGCCTTTTTGCCGGCCAGTGGGCGGGTCCAGTCTTTGACCTGTTCGCTGCAGGCGTTCAGGCGCAATACTTGGCCGGAGACATAGGCGCTTTTTGGCGAGAGAAAGAAGCGCAGCGCGCCTTCCAGCTGCGCTTCGCCACCCTTGCCGACGTAGATCAGCTGCACGTTGCCGCCACGGCGGATTTCCTTGCCCAGGGAGCGGCTGAAGCCTTCCAGCGAACGCTGCACGCTAGCGGCAATTGGGTCTTTCAGCGATTCCGGGGCGCGCCCGAGGATCACCACGCGCGGGCATTTGCCCAGGCCCTTGAAAGCCGGCTGGAAGAAGTCGCGTAGCTCGATCAGTTGCTCGAAGCGGGTCAGCCCGCTTGCGTCAAACACCAGCGCCTTGAGCTTGGGGCCATGCTCGGCAGTCCAGCGCGGCAAATCAAACTGGCCTTCACGGGCGGAGAACAGGGCGTCGGTCAGCTTGTTGGCAAAGGGCAGCACGGCGCTGGCCAGGCTGCCTTCGCCGCCAATCAGCAGGGCACCGTCGACCGGCCGGCTGCGCCCAGCCATCCAGCGCTCCAGCAGCAGCGGGGCCGGCAAACCGAGTGCGCTGACCAGACGGCGACCGGACGTGGAGTTGGCAAAGGCGAGATAACGGTCGGACATGGAGCGGCTCCTGCGCATGGATCAAAAGTGCGCCCACTCTACGCAGCCCGCAGAAATGCGCAATTGACCGCATCCGCCTGCTGCACTGGCAAGGCGGCCAATGCCACATTGCGGTAACAGGTTAGCCTGTGCGCCATTCACTAGAACCCGTTCAACGTCTGCTGCGCGTCGGCCCTGCGGCGTTAAAAACAGGCTCGGAATGCCGCTTGCGGCTAACGCACTTTAGTGCGGCCCCGAAAGGGCGAGCGAAGCGAGTAATGCTCATGTACAAAAGTACACTCCGCTTCCTCGCCTGTTTTGACCAGCCGAAGGCTTTTACTAACGTAGCGCCTTGCAGGACTCTAGCTCGCGAGACTTTGAACAGATTCTAAGACCTATCCCTGCTCAGGAGTCATCCATGACCCAGCCGCGCCGCGTCGCCATCGTTGGTGGTAACCGTATTCCGTTCGCCCGTTCCAACACCGTGTATGCCACCGCAAGCAACCAGGAGATGCTGACCAGCGCACTGGATGGTCTGGTCGAGCGCTTCAACCTGCATGGCGAGCGTCTGGGAGAGGTGGTGGCCGGTGCGGTACTCAAGCATTCGCGCGACTTCAACCTGACTCGCGAATGCGTGCTCGGCTCGCGCCTTGCCCCGGAAACCCCAGCCTATGATCTGCAGCAGGCCTGCGGCACCGGCCTGGAAGCAGCGCTGCTGGTGGCCAACAAGATCGCCCTCGGGCAGATCGAATGCGGCATCGCCGGTGGCGTCGACACTACCTCGGACGCGCCAATCGGGGTCAACGAAGGGCTGCGCAAGATTCTTCTGCAGGCCAACCGTGGCAAGACCACCGGCGAGAAGATCAAAAGCCTGCTGCAAATTCGCCCACGCCACCTGGCCCCGGCCATTCCGCGCAACGGCGAGCCGCGCACCGGCCTATCCATGGGCGAGCATTGCGAGCTGATGGCGCAGACCTGGGCCATCCCGCGCGATGAGCAAGACAAGCTGGCCGTGGCCAGCCACCAGAAGCTCGCTGCCGCCTATGCCGAAGGCTGGCACGACGACCTGCTGACGCCGTTCCGTGGCCTGACCCGCGACCAGAACCTGCGCGCCGATATCAGCCTGGAAAAACTTGCCACCCTCAAACCCTGCTTCGAGCGCAGCCCGCGCGGCACCATGACCGCCGCCAACTCGACGCCGCTGACCGATGGCGCGTCCCTTGTGCTGCTGGCCAGTGAAGAGTGGGCCAAGGCGCGCGGCCTGCCGATTCTGGCCTACTGGAAGGACGGTGAAGCCGCCGCAGTGGATTTTGTTGGCGCGGGGAAAGAGGGCCTGCTGATGGCCCCGGCCTACGCCGTGCCGCGCCTGCTGGCGCGCAACAAACTGACGCTGCAAGACTTCGATTACTACGAAATCCACGAAGCTTTCGCCGCCCAGGTGCTGTGTACCCTCAAGGCCTGGGAAGACGCCGACTACTGCAAGACCCGCCTGGGCCTGGATGCGCCACTGGGCTCTATCGACCGCAGCAAGATGAACGTCAAGGGTAGTTCCCTGGCGGCTGGTCATCCCTTTGCTGCCACCGGCGGGCGCATCGTCGCTAACCTGGCCAAGCTGCTCTCGGTGGCCCAGGAAGGCCGTGGCTTGATCTCAATTTGCGCCGCCGGCGGTCAAGGTGTGACTGCAATCCTGGAAAAGTAATCAAACAGCGGTATCCGCACGCGGTGCGGGTACTGATGTATGCAACTCCGTGATTTGGAGCGGCCCACCGAGGTGGAGCCGCTCTTTTTTTGTCCGCGTCATTTGATGACTGCGCGCGCCGTGGGAGGGGCTTTAGCCGCGATTGGTAGCGCTGCCAGGGTTCGTCGCGGCTAAAGCCCCTCCCACCAACGCCCTGCACCCAACTGACAGTTCAGGTTGAGGCGGGCAATTGCGCCTGGGTATCGGCTTCGCCCTTCAGCAACGCCGCCTTGCGCGCCAGGCCCCAGCGGTAGCCACTTAGGCTGCCGTTGCTGGCGATTACCCGGTGGCAGGGCACCAGCAGGCA
>Ga0247831_1001880_pt1 | contig 36730 bp, 33 predicted proteins | sample LaCruzMarch2015__9_FD_192406 | JGI IMG/M metagenome (GOLD analysis project Ga0247831, IMG submission 192406) | Freshwater microbial communities from meromictic Lake La Cruz, Castile-La Mancha, Spain - LaCruzMarch2015_1m | ecosystem: Environmental > Aquatic > Freshwater > Lake | place: Spain...
TAGCAAAAGAAGATCATTTTTTGATGCTTCCGGGTTTTGATTTCGGGGAAATCCCAGCTAAAAATGATACATTATATAAATTGTTGGAGCATCATTTCGGAACGATTGATTTTAATTTCGAAAGTGCGCTACAAGAATTTTATGTTTTAAAATCTCCTCAAGCAGGAAAAAACAAAGTCTTATTTGTTGGAAAAAAAGGAGAAGTGGTTGAAGTAATGGATGTGAATGGGGTTTTTGAACGCAACTAAGCTCATTTTTTTCAAAATTCCACGAGGTAAAAATGTTAACTTTGTGACATGATTTTATATAGCGTAACGGTAAGTATTGAACCAACAGTCGCAGAAGATTGGCTAAGTTGGATGCGTTCTGTTCATATTCCAGAAGTGATGGCTACTCAGTGTTTTTCTGAAAGCAGAATTTCAAAAATTTTGGTAGAAGACGAAAACGGAATTTCTTATTCTGTTATGTATGTTTGCCCAAGTCAAGAATTGATGGATGAATACAACAGCAAACACGCACCTCGCTTACAAAAAGATCACGCTCAGCGATACGAAGGTCGATTCGCAGCTTTCAGAACTTTATTGAACGTCATTGAAGAATTCAAATAAAACGAATCACAGTAATAGCGATTTTGTTCGTCCTAAAAAACACCTCGGTCAACATTTTTTAAAAGATAAACCGACTTGCCAGAAAATTGCAGATCAATTAACAAATCACCGTAGTTGTATGAATGTGTTGGAAATTGGTCCAGGAATGGGCGCACTTTCTGAATATTTAATTGCAAAAGAAGGTTTGAATTTAATATTCTTAGATGTCGATCAAGAATCAATCGATTATTTGAAAGAGAAATATCCAGAACATGCTGAAAATATTCTATACGGTGATTTTTTGAGAATCAAAATGGAACCAATAATGGGAAGCGAACCTTTTTGTGTGGTTGGTAATTTCCCTTACAACATTTCTTCACAGATTCTTTTTAAATGCTTGGAATATCGCAACCAAATCCCAGAAATTATGGGAATGTTCCAAAAAGAAGTGGCGGTGCGTTTGGCTGAAAAACCGGGCTCAAAAGAATATGGAATTTTAAGTGTTTTTCTGCAAGCTTTCTACGATATTCATTATTGCTTCACCGTTGACGAACACGTTTTCATTCCGCCACCAAAAGTAAAATCGGGTGTAATTCGTTGCACAAGAAATGAGCGTGACAAGTTAGGTTGCGACGAAAAGTTATTTTTTCAAGTGGTAAAAATGGCCTTCAATCAACGTCGAAAAACCTTAACCAATTCCATCAAGCAACTTTTACATTCAAACAAACTTCCTGAAAAATTCATGACAGAGCGACCAGAACAATTATCAGTTGATGATTTTATTGAATTGACCAATATTGTTGCTGGGTTTGCTCAAGAGAAAATAGAAGCATAGGAATTAATATTTAGTGTAAGAAATTTCTTTCAAATTCACTTTTAACTTTTACTTCTAATATTGAAAATATTCAAGGCGTAAACATACTTCCACCTTCTTTTTTGCGCATTTCATGGCCTTTACTAAACATTTTTTGAACAGCTATTTGTCCATTGGGAGTATAAATCGTAAACAATCCATCTTTCAGTCCATCTTTGTAACTGATTTCATGCATCACTTCTCCTCTTCGCCCAAGCTGTTTGAAAGTGCCGTGTAATTTTCCATTTTTATATTCCGAAATGATTGTTGGAACAACTCCTCCAGGATAATAATCATACCAAGTTCCGTGTTTCACTCCATTTTTATATTGTCCTTTGGCTTTGATTTGAAAGTCAATTTGGGAGTAAGCTTCATATTTTCCGTGAGGTTCACTCACAGTTTCTTTCATTCCCATCACTGCAACTCCGTTTGAATAATTTTTACGCGTAAGGATTTTATAATGATTTACTTCTTTCAAACGACCATTATTGTAGTAGTCACGCCATTCTTTGACTTGTAAATTCTTTTTGTAGTGACCTTCCAAAACCAACGTTCCATCTGGCGTATAGGAAAACCACTCGCCGTGTAGCAATCCTTTTTTGAAGGTTGATTTATTCTTTAGTTTTCCATTATCCCAGAAGTTTTTCCATTCACCAGTTTCTTTTCCTTCGTGGTAACTTCCTGACATTAAAAGTGTTCCTGTTTCATACCACGTTTGCCACAATCCTTCTTTTTGGTCGTTTACAAAATCTCCTTTTTTAAATTCTTTGCCATTTTCATACAAATAGCGCCAAGTTCCTGTCTTTTTTCCTTTTTCGAAATAAGCTGTGTAAGAAAGACCACCATCAGGATAAAAATATTCCCATTTCCCGTCTTGTTTATCTTCGACAAAAGAACCCGACATTTCGACGTTTCCATTTTCGGTATTCCACGTCCATTTACCAGTTTTCTTTCCAAGATTATAGGTTCCTTCAGTGTCGATTTTCCCTTCGGAATAGTAAACCACATAACTTCCATTCAATGAATCATTGATGAAATTTTCCTTTTTTTCTAAAGTTCCGTCGAAGAAATAATATTCCCAAGGACCATTTTTCTTCCCATTCACAAATTCCCCTGCAACTGAAAGTACACCATTCGCGGTTCGTTCCTCAAAAATTCCCGTTTTTAAACCATCTTTAAACGTGTAAAGTTCTTTAGCAACTCCATTGGTGTAAAACGATTTTATGAAGCCATTTCCGTCTTTTACTGTTTGCTTATGTAAGGAATCTTCCTCCCAAAATGCACGGAGATAAACGGTGTCATTGATAACTTCTTCTGTTTTCCAAGCACGTCCATCAGTGTAGAAATATTCCCATTTTCCATCGGGACTTCCTAAAACATAATTTCCAGAAACGATTAATTTTCCGTCTTCATTGTATTCTTTGAAAGAGGAATCGGGAACGTTATAGGTGAAAAAACTGATCGTTTTAATTTTCTTTGAAGGGTAATAGACAATTTGTTTTCCATGAATGCGATTTCGGAAATACATCCGATCTTCTTCTAAAATTCCGTCGTAAGAATAAAATTGCCATAAGCCATGTTTTTCCGTTTTATTCAAAACAACTTTTTCTTCGTTGACGTAATAAGAACCAATTGCTTGTAAATGTTTTTTCTGATTATCCCAGTAAATTCGAGCCTTTGGAGAAAGGTTTTCCTTTAGAATTTTTTCATATTGACCGAATACTTGATTGAAACAAATGCTAATGAATAAAATCGAAATTAATGGTTTGAAATACATAGGTGAAATAGGACTTTAATAACAAGATTAAATTGTAAGCGTTACATTTTAATAAAATTTTGAAGGATAAGGAAGATTCCAAACAAACTAAAAATAATTCCTATCAAGCGGTTGAGTGCGTTTAAAAGATTAGGAGTAACGAGCGGACGCAATTTCTTAGCAGCTAAAATTTTTAAAATATCAATACCAAAAAAAGTAAGGATTACAATTCCTACAAAAATAAACTCCCACGGAAAATTCGATTTTGAAGGAGAAAGTTGGGTAGCTAATGAAAGAACACTCATCCAATAGAAAATTACAAGTGGATTTGCTAAATTGAGTAAAAACCCTTTTAAACCCAATAAAAAGTAATCTTTCGTTTGAGAATTTGTTGCTGCAATTGAGGCTGTCAACTCTACAACTTCTGGATTTTCTAGGTTTTTAAAATTAGATTGTTTTTTTAATAAGTTATAAACACCATAACCTATAAAAATACTTCCACCAATTAAACCAAAAATAATTTTATTGTCTCCAGTACCTAAACTTTTAATTTGATCCACAAAAATTGAGGCAAAAATCACGTAAAGAATGTCACTTATTAAAACACCAAAGTCAATTGCTAATGCAGATTTGACTCCTTTTGTAATACTAGTTTCTAGTAATACAAAAAAAACAGGGCCAATCATGACACTCAATAAAAATCCAATACCAAAAGCTTGAAAAAAGAACTGCATACGACAAAATTAAGCTTATTATAAAGTCAAATACCAAACAAATTGTTGATTGTTCCCCAATCAATTGTGAATAATTCAAGTAATCTCATTAACTTTGTGCCCATAATTAATATTTTTATGAGAACTGGTCTTGCGAATCAAAAATTGGATGCTATTATTTCTAAGGTTGAACAACAGGGTGTAAACGCACCAAATTTAGTTCAAGATTTAAAAGATTTACGCGAATCAGCATTGTTAGAACAAGATCCTTTGGTAGTAAAAGTTTTGCGTTTGACCTATGAGTTTTTGGAAGAAAATAATGCATTTGATGTTGAAGCACAATACGAAGAAGATGAAGAAGGAAATGAATATCCTATCGAAATCGACGATAAAGAAAATCTTTTGTACTTGTTGAATCTTCTTAAAAATGCGGAACACAAAATCAACCGCGAAGAAATTAAAGATTACAGAACTTCTCTTAAAATGGAGTTGTATTAATTTCTGAAGTATCTCTAAGTTTTATTTTTCCCCTTTTCTAAATTATTGACTCATATTGTTTATACAATCATAATTAATTTAAGGAATTCTCACAAAAATAGTTTTGTTTTATGAAATTCTAAATGTTTAAAAGTAAAAAGAGCGCTTGCTTTTAATGGCTTAATCTTTTTCAAATTTGTAGTAAATCCAGAAACTATGAAAATTTTAAACGTAACTATTCAAGCAATTGTTTTAACCGCAATCGTGAGTGCCTGCGTTCCTTCCAAAAAATATAAAGAACTTGTTGCAAGAGAAAAAACATGTGCCGAAGAACTTGAAAAATATAGAAAAAGTAGCGATTCTTTTGAAGCGGCTTCTAAAGATTTAGGTACAAAATATGAAATTGCAAGCAAAGATGTTTCTAAACTGAAGCAAGACACAACTTCAATTGGAAATACTTTGCGATTTTTAAAACGTGATTATAGTCAATTAATAGAACAACACGAATCGCTTGAAAAATCGTTTGATAAGTTGAAAAACTTAAGTGCAAAGGAAACTGCAACTTTACAATCAGAATTGGAAGCAAAAAATAAAGAGTTGCAATCCAAAGAGAATGCACTTTTGAAATTAGATCAAGAATTAAAAGCTAAAGAAGTTTTGTTAAAAGAACGCGAAAAACGTGTGAATGAATTGGAAGAAGCAATTCGTAAAAAAGATGAAGCTGTTCAATTATTGAAAACAAAAGTAGCAAATGCTTTAGTTGGTTTTGAAAATAAAGGTTTAACAGTTGTTCAGAAAAACGGAAAAATTTACGTGAGTTTAGAGGCAAAATTGTTGTTTAAATCGGGAAGTACGTTCGTTGAACCAGAAGGAAAAGTTGCCTTGATTGAGCTTGGAAAAGCGTTGGAAACAGAAAAAGATTTAGAAATTGTAGTGGAAGGACACACAGATTCTGACAAATTAATAAGTCCAACTTCGCCAAAAAACAATTGGGAACTTTCTGTTTTACGTTCTACATCTGTAGTTGAAATTTTATTGGCAAATTCAAAAATGAATCCAAGTCAAATTTTAGCTGCTGGTCGCGGTGAATTTTTCCCTGTGAGCACGACTGATAAAGCAAAAAACCGCCGCATTGAAGTGATTATTTCGCCAAACCTAAACGAATTATTTGAAATTATTTCTAACGACTAATTCTGATAACTAACAATGGCAACTAAGTCAATAAAGTTAAAAGAGAAACAAAAACATAACGAGCAAGCGAAAATAGAAGTAGCTACAAAAGAAACGTCTTCTCGCTCGAAATGGTTGATTATTTTAGGAATTATTGCCTTAACTTTTATTGCTTATTTACCAGGATTTTCACCGGAAAAAGAGTTCACCAATTGGGATGATTTAGGCTATGTTGTAAATCAACCTTTGGTGAAAACAAACAATCCAGATAGTTTAAAACTACTTTTTGAACCAACAACTCAAGTCATGTTGAATTACCATCCATTGACGATGTTGACATTGGCTTATAATTATTCAAATGCAGAACTAGACATTCAGCCCTATTTCAAAACGAACCTATTTCTTCACCTTTTAAACACTTTTTTAGTTTTTTTGGTGCTTTTCAAATGGAGTAAAAGTTCGCTTTATATTGCAGGTTTCGGCGCATTGATTTTTGGAATTCATCCGATGCACGTTGAAAGTGTTGCCTGGATTTCTGAACGAAAAGATGTGTTGTATACCTTTTTCTTTTTGCTTTCCTTACTTAGTTATCTAAGGTATATCGACCGTCAAAAAATTGCTTGGTTACTCATTGCTTTTGTGTTGTTTATTGCTTCCTGTTTAAGCAAAGCAATGGCAGTGCCGCTTCCGCTTGTTTTTCTAATGGTCGATTTCTTGTACAAAAGAAAGTTTACGATAGCTATAATTTTAGAAAAAATACCGTTTTTGGCGCTTTCCGTTTGGTTTGGTTTAAATGCTGTTAAAATTCAGTCGGCAGGTGCAATTGCAGAATTTGAAGTCTTTACTTTGTTCGAACGCATTATGTTTGCTTCTTATGGCTTTTTGATGTATTGGCTTAAGTTTTTTGTACCAACAAATCTCTCCGCTTTTTATCCTTATCCAACTTTTGGTGAGAATAAAGAACTTCCTCTCATTTTTTACCTTGCACCATTTATTGTGCTTTTACTTTTTGTGACTCCGCTCATTTATTTTTACAAAAAGCAAAAGTCGAATTTTAGAATTTACCTCTTCGGAATGGGCTTTTTCGTTTTAATGATTGCTTTGGTCTTACAGTTTATCTCCGTTGGTTCTGCAATTATGGCGGATCGATATGCCTATATTCCATACATCGGTGGAAGTTTTATGCTTTTGATGTTTGCATTTAATTACCAAGAAAAACTAAAAAACAAGCTTGTAATTCCAGCGATTCTTACGATTTATTGTTTGTTCCTTTTCGTTCAGAATTATAAACAAGTAGCAGTTTGGACCAACTCGGAAACCTTGTGGTCGAATGTGATTGAGCACTATCCATTTGTGATTGAACAACAAGGAAACAAAGTTTTTGTCAGAACAAATGGAGTGGAAGTAGCGCATAAAAATCGTGGAAATTATTACCGAGAACACGGAAGAATGGATTTGGCTTTTAAAGATTACGAAATTTTGGTAAAAGCGCGAGTGAAGGATCCTTTAGTTTACAGCAATATGGCGAATATGTATGCTTTAGAAGGGAAATTTCAAGAGTCGATTAATATGTACAAAATGGCTTTGGAACGCGATTCAAGTACTTTCGATGTGTATGTAAACCGTGGAATTACTTATACTAAAATGGCGCAGCGTGCCAATGCGATTAAAGATTTTAAGAAAGCATTAACAATTCAACCAAAAAATCAAATGGCTTTGTCAAATCTCTGTTCGGAATTAGTAAATAGTAGTAATTTTAAGGAAGCAATCATTTATTCCAATAAGCTAATAAAATTATATCCAGCAAGTTACGACGGTTATTTCTATCGCGGAACTGCAAATGTCAATTTAGGAAATCATACAAGTGCATTAGAAGATTTGAATCAATCGATAAAACTAAATCCAAACTATATGTACGTGTGGTTCAACGCTTCCGTTTCCTACAAAGCTATTGGTGATACTAAAAAAGCACTTGAATATGCAATGAAAGCTAAAGAATTGGGAATGGAAGTAAATCCTGCTTATTTGGAAAGTTTAAGGTAACTAACGCAACACATTCACATGTCCCGTCATCAACTGCTCTATTTCCCGATTGGGCTTATAGATTAATTTCCAAATATAGGTACCGTCTTGTACTTTTTTACCTTTGTATTTACCGTCCCATCGGAAATTCATGTCTTCTGTGTAATAAACAGACTGTCCCCAACGGTTAAAAACTTCCAATTTTATCCATGCCACACCGACAAAACTTCCTAAGAAGAAATTATTAAATCGATCGTCATCTGGAATAAATGTGTTGGGAATATAAATGTACAATTCTTCTTTGATAATGATTTGCTTTATTATCGTGTCTTTACAGCCTTTGTCATCTTCGGCAATCAAGGTTATGTAATATACACCTGCTGTGTCAAAGATATGGTTGGCATGCATTACAGCTGAAGAACCTCCATCGCTAAAAAGCCACTGATAATCAACTGCATTTACCGACGTGTTTTGAAAGGATATTGGTAAATCCTCATTCAATGTTTGACTTAAAATGTTAAAATCAGCTAGTGGTCGAACTACCGTTATTGGTGCAAAACCAGAAACAGTAAACGTGTTACAAGCATCGGAAACTTGTACTTCATAATAACCTGAAAAATAGGCTCGAACCCAAGTTGCAGTTGTAGTAGCTCCGTTATGTGTCCACAAATAAGTGTAATTACCCACACCACCAGAGGCCGTGGCGTAAACCATTGCACTATCACCAGGGCAAATTTCAATAGGTGGATTCACCGTAACAAGAAGCTGTGGAGCTGTAATTGTGTAAAGAATCGTGTCAGATATTGAAGCCCCACAATTATCATTAATGGTAACGACATAAGTGGTTGTAGCTGCAGGGTTTACTGTTATTGAATTTGATGAGCCTTGATTAAGACCGTTTAGAATTCGCCAACTGTAGGTATAAACACCAGTTCCTCCCGAAACGTTTGCAGTAAAAGTATGCGTAATAAACGGACAAACCTCTGTAATGTCGGGAATCGGTGCTAAAACTAAAGGAGTATAAACTGGTACTTGAACAAAAACGGTGTCGTAAACATCAGTACCGATGCAAGCATCACTTACAATTATGGAATAATTTCCTGAAGCGTTTGGTGCAATGCTAATATTAGATGTCGTTTCTCCGGTGCTCCACAAATACGAATAAGGAATGATTCCTCCAGTAACTGTTGAATTTAATTGAATGTTTTCACCCGGACAAGAAACGGATGGGTTATTTATATTAACTTGTAAATCAGCAACATCTTGAATAAATAAATTCACTTCAACTGGAGTAATATTCCCACATGGATCTGAAATTTGAAAAGTAAGATTAAGAGTTTCTAATCCTTCTGCTATATTATCATAAATCGCATCTAAAGTAAAAGAAACGGATGCTTGCCCTGGACTAAAAGTAACTGAATTTGGAATTGTGGTGTAATCAACACCATTGGTAGCAGTTCCAGCAATTGTAAAAGGAATTGTTAATGAAGTTTGTAAATTGGCTTCTCTGGTTAAAGTTACAGTTGCCGAAACACAACCTTCAGCCAACCAATCTGGATTCAAAAAATAATTTTGACTTACAGTATGAGTAACGTTTATGGGTGTTTCAGAGGATAAACTGTTTGCTTCCAAGAAAATTCCTGAATCCCATTGTCCGTCACCAACATCTGCAACAGCAATTACCAAGTGATAGGTTTCTCCACATTGAACTCTCGAGACCGCATCCAGTACGTCCGTGAAACCATCGTATTGGATATAAAAAGGGTTGTTGTTGTATGGAGCACTATTTCCGTCACCGTTAAAGTTGTAAAACTGAGAATTGGTGATACTATTTACATTGTTAATAGAAACAATACTACCATTAGTTGGAAGTCGCGCAATGTTTTGCATACCAACTATTCCAGGACCAGAAATAAAGAAACCAAAAACGTCGTTATAACTTGTATTATTTGGAGGTGCAAATTCTGGATATTCATCTGAGCCAAAAACGTATTTGAAACGAACGGTATCTGAAAAAGGAATGAAATCAAACTCTAAAATTGCTGCGTTATAAGTTTGGGTTGTTCCTCCAATCAAATTTGACAAAACGGTTGAGCCTCCTGTGTTGTTATCCATACCGCAACCAGCTTGGTTATTCGGACCTTGTGGACCATTTCCATTGTTGATTACAGTTCCAGTTGTTAATACAATTCCTTGGTCAATTCCGAGATTGGTATTTGTGCCTGAAAAAGAAGCAATCGCCGAAGGACTTCCATTATACATAATATTGGAAACAATTACTCCAGGACCCAATAAAACATTTTCCACTAAAGCTTGCGGACTTTGTCCAGTGTTAGTTGTCAGCTGTGACATAGCAGGAAAGGCAAAAGCCAATCCCAAAAGGATCAATATTTTGGTTAAAAAGTTTCTCACAATTCCTTGTAGGTTAACGGATAAAATCAGAAAACGTTGTGATTTTTAGGAAAATTAATCATTTTTTGTGAAATAAAAAAGACTGCCCTTTGGAGACAGTCTTTCATTTGAATTTTTAAACTTATTATTTTCTGATGAAAATTGGTTTAATTGTGTTCCAAACTACGATTGGAAAGAAATGCATTGGGATAGCAAAACCATAAATCAAATAGTAAAAACTTTCATCATCATTATCAGGTAAGGTTGCTTTAAAAACTCCCAAGATACTTACAAAACTGATAATTGCAAATAAAAAACCAAATATGATATCACCGATTTTTGGCAATAATTTCACAAAAAGTGCATGACCAGCTGACGCTAGAATACAACCTACAAAGCACGAAATAAACATTGCGCTAGGTGGAATAAATCCACTATAATCTATCACAGTTAATTCTTGATAAACTGAGGCATATAAATAACAGCCAAATCCAGATAAAGCTCCAGAAATAAGTGCAAGTAAGGTGTATTTTATTATCATTTTTCTATTTATTTAATTAATGTTACTGGTATTGTTGCAACGATTTTTAAAGTTTCGGCAACATCATTACCTTTTTTTCCTACTCCAAAATCAGTTCTATCCACACTGAATTTACCGACAAATGTAGCTTTATTTCCTTTTTTAGCAAATGTAAAAAGAACAGTGCAATCTTTCTTCACGCCATGAATTTCTAGTTTCCCAATAGCTTTGTAACCTGCGTCTGTTTTTTCAATTTTTGAAGAAACAAATTCAATAGTTGGATACTTGTCAGCGTCAAACCATTCTTCACCTTTTGCGTGTTTGTTTTGTATACCGTTTCCTGTACTAATTGATTCAACTTTGATTTTTAAGTCGAATTTTGAACTTGAAAGTTTAGTCGCATCAAAAATAATACTACCAGACATTTCTTTAAAAACTCCACTTACATCTTTGTTTGAAAAGGCAATATTGTAATTCTCAGAAATCTTCCAATTTTGTGCTTTTATAGTTCCAATTGTGAAAAATATGACTAATAAAACAACTATTTTTAATACTTTCATCTTTCGCGATTTTTTACTTTTAGTTTTTAACTACTTCTAAATCAGCATTCAAATATACTTCATCAGCTACAACTGAATTTGGCATTGTTGCTCCAACTCCGTATTCTGATCTTTTTACCATTCCTGTAATTTTCAATCCTGCTAAATCGTTACCAGCTTTGTTTTTTGTAGTCCCTGAATGTGTACCAGCTAAAACAACAGTTTTTGTAACGCCGTGCATAGTGAAATTACCCGTGATAACGTATTTGTTTCCTTTTGCTTTTTTCACTGATGTACTTTTAAAAGTAATCGTTGGATATTTTTCAACTTCAAAGAAATCTGCAGAACGTAAATGATCATCACGCATTGACAAATAAGTATTGATTGTTTTAGCTTCAGCAGTTAACTCGATTGTTGCACCTGAAAAATCTGCATTATGTGTTGTTACTTTAACATCAAATTTATCGAATTGACCAACTGTTTCAGACACACCCATGTGTTTTACTGTGAAACCTAAACGAGAGTGACCTGCGTCTAAAGACCAACTTCCTGCTTCTAATACTACAAATGAAACCAAAGCAAATGCTACTGATAAAGAGATAAATAATTTTTTCATGTTTTAAATTTTTTAGTTAAACAATTATTGAGGTACAAAGTTGAGAATTTCAATTCTTCTGATTAGTTAACGTAGGTTAAGACATCTCCAATTCTTTAGTTTCGGTTACATTTTCCAACAAATGTTAAATCATTCTGAAGAAATGTAATGATTGAATTAATGCTACGTTCTAAGCTTAAAGAAGTCCAGTTTTGGATTCTTTGTTCATAATTAAGTAGTTTAGGTTGGTTGAAAGAGGAGTGAAAGCTCCTCTTTTTTTTGTGAAATAATCAAATTGCGTTTTACCACCAATTAAAAAGCCAAATCACAGTCATCAGACCAACGAAAATCCTAATACGAATTGATATTTCATTTTGCCATTCTTTTTCCTTGATGAAAAAGAATCACCACGAAGTAGCAGCGAAGCTAAAAAATCAAGGCTCTGAATTTCTATTTGTTCGCAAATTATTGTCCTATAAATATTTACAACTCGTAGCGAACAATTTTAACTCCTTTCTGAAACTGGAATTTTTTAAAAATGTTCTTAAAGAAATTTTAAAAATTAACAGTTTCAGTTCAGTAGCTAAAACCCAGAAATTCAAGGCCAGTCAAATTCGCTACTATTAGCTAAATAGTTATCACTTCGGTTAAATACTTGATTTTTAAGTTTAGAATATTTTATAAGTACGTTTACGAATGCTCAATAATCACAACTCTTTTCACTTTTATCCGTTTGAATTATTAGATGAAAAAAAACTGTGTAATTATTGGATGTGGTTGGTTAGGTCAACCTTTGGGTATTGAAATAGCTAAACTTGGATTTACTGTTTATGGGGGTACCAGAAATACTGAGAAAATCAATGAATTATCTCAGCTAGGAATCAATGGTTTTAAAATAGATTTCAATGAACAAGAAATTTCATTAGATCTAAGCTCAGAACAAATTCAAACTACTTCATTAGTTGTTTTTTCAGTTCCACCAACTGGATTTTCTAATTATGGAGAAGCACTTTTAACGATTGCAAAATTGTTCCCACAAGAAGCCCATTTACTTCTTACAAGTTCTACTGGAGTTTACAAAGAAGTGAATGAAATTGTCCATGAAAATTCAGATTTGGATGAAAATCATGCTGTGACGAAAGCAGAAACTTTACTACTACATAACTTTAAAGAACGATTGACAATACTTCGATTGGCGGGATTAATTGGAGAAAATCGTCATCCTGTGAACTACTTCTTGAATAAACAAGACATTCCAAATGGTTTAGCGCCAGTAAATTTAATTCAGCTTTCAGATGTAATTCAAGCGTTTTTGACTGTAATTCAAGAGAAAAAAGTCAGTCAGATTTATAACATTTGTTCCCCTGAACATCCAACTAGAATGAACTATTACAGTGAAATTGCAAAACACAAATTTGGAGTTGAACTTTCATTTTTAGCTGAAGGTGATGGAAAAATCATAGATGGCTCAAAAATTGTTAAAGAATCAAGTTTTCAGTACAATACCTCTATTTTTGAGGTTTAAGAAAAAAAATTTAACAAACCATTTGAACTATCTTTGCGTCTTCTACCTACGATGAAATATTTGTGCGTCCTTTTATTTTTTCTTTTGAGTTTTCAATCGAAAGCTTCGCACATCATTGGAGGAGATATTTATTACGATTATTTGGGTAATAATCAGTATCGGTTTTTCATAACACTTTACCGTGATTGTAATTCAAGTGGCGCTGATTATGATAATCCACTTGCTCTTGCTATTTATCGCTCCAACGGACAATTGTTTCAAAACATAGATGTTCCTTTTCCTGGAAGTATCGTTTTGCCAGTTCTTTTTAACAATCCATGTGCAACTCCTCCTGGAAATATGTGTGTGCAACGAGCTATTTATACAACTGTCGTTACTTTACCTCCAACTCCAGGTGGATATGATGTTTCTTACCAACGTTGTTGCCGTGGTCCAAATGTTACCAATCTAGTAAGTCCAGATGATACAGGTTTAACACTAACTACGCATGTTCCAGGTTCCGAAACGGGTTTTACTAACAACAGTAGTCCACGTTTTACAAATTATCCGCCAATACTTTTGTGTAATAGCGATCAATTGGTTTTTAATCACGTAGCAACCGATCCTGATGGGGACGAATTGGTTTATTCATTGGTTACTCCTTACTCTGGCGCAAGTTCAGCGTCGCCGATTCCTGCTCAAACTCCAGCTCCACCTTATTTTCCAGTGCAATGGACAGGTCCATTTAACGCAACCCAACCTTTAGGACCCAATTCTTCAACTGTAATTAATCCAACAACGGGAGTGTTAACTGTAAACCCAAATATGATTGGACTTTTTGTGGTTGGAATTCGTGTTCAAGAATTTAGAAATGGTGTTCTCGTTGGTGAAACCGTTCGCGATTTTTTATTCCGAGTATTTGACTGCAATATTGTAATGCAAGCTATTTTACCAACACAAGAACAACTTCCAAGCTTTATATCCTATTGTCAAGGACTAACCGTAGATTTTGTCAATAATTCCTACGGAGGTTCAAATTATAGTTGGGATTTTGGTGTTCCAAGTCAAACAAATGATGTAAGTTCTTCATTTGAACCATCGTTTACTTATCCATCACCTGGAACTTACACCGCACAACTTATTGTAAATGAAGGCTGGGCTTGTACAGACACAGCGTATATGACTGTTACAGTAAACAATCCATTTTCGATTTCGTGGACTTCACAAGATTCGTTGTGTATTCTAGGAAATTCGTTTGATTTTATCGCTCAAACAAGTAATCCTGCCGCCAATTTTTCGTGGGTTCTAGATACTGATGCTTCTGTTCAAACTTCTACTAATCTTACGGTTCCTGATGTCACTTTTTCAACAGCAGGTTTTCACGTAGTTACCTTGAATGGCGATGATGGCAGTTGTGTCACAAGCTACACAGATTCTATTTACATCTTTGACTTACCAATCAGTGCAATTGGAGTTCCACCAAATGTTCAATGTTTAGGTTATACAGTTGCGTTTGAAAACAATTCGATTAACGCTTATAATTACGCTTGGGATTTTGGAATTCAAGAATCAGGGCAAGACGTTAGTACTGACTTTGAGCCAACTTATACGTATACAAACCCAGGAAATTACACTGTAAAATTAATTGCAAATTCCTCTGTTGGTTGCAGCGATACTTCGTCCGTTCAAGTTCAAATTTACGAACCTTTAACTATGTCTTTCGTTCACAGCGATTCTCTTTGTATATCAAATGGAGGTTATGATTTTGATGCGACTGTTTCTGGTCCAGCTTCTACAATTTACACGTGGAATTTTGGTTCAAACGCCAATCCTTCAACCTCAAATGAATTAGATGTTTTTGGTGTTCAATACCTAAAACCAGGGCTTCAATCAGTGACTTTAACTGGAGTTTTTGATGTTTGTACATTAACAGTTTCTTCGACAGTTTTTGTGTATGGAGTTCCTCAAATTGATTTTCTTTTTGTGAATACACTTCAATGTGCACCATCTAATGCGCAATTTGTGAATTTAAGTCAGACAGATGCTCCAGCAACTTACTTTTGGGATTTTGGTGATGGAAATACTTCAACGGAGTTCAATCCTAATCACAGTTATACAAGTGTTGGGAATTACAGCGTAAGTCTTTCCATGACAACATTAGCGGGTTGTGTTGACACTTTATTTTTGATGAAACAAGATTTAGTTACAGTTCACCCAAAACCAACCGCTGGATTTATTGTAACTCCAAAAGAAGTGGATATTTGTAATTCAACCGTTGAATTTATTGACCAATCGATGGGAGCGAATTCGTATTTCTACTTTTTTGACCGCAATCAATTTAGCTCAACGAATTCGAACTTTTTTCACAATTACACCACTGTTGGTTCTGATTATCCAATGCAAGTTGTGGAAAATCAATTTGGCTGTCGAGATAGTACGCGTAGAACTGTCTTTGTGGAACCTTTTGTTTTTTATATTCCAAATACTTTTGTTCCAGACGATAATGTGGTGAATGATATTTTCAAAGTAGTTTCTGCATTTGAAATCGAAGCACTTGAATTCACGATTTATGACAAATGGGGAGAACGCATCTTCTTTTCTGAAGACTTAAATTATGGTTGGGATGGAACGTATCGCGGAAAACCTTGCAAAGACGACACGTACATTTATACCTTTAAATACATTGGCTGTGATTCACCGTATGAGTGGAAATTGGTGGAAGGTTTTGTGAATTTGTTGAGGTAATTAATTTAATCAACTATTAAATTTTGATTCTGAAAAGAACATTTCTAAGCAAATCAATTCACTTTTGGTCCAATATATTCCAAACATGGTCTTAAACCAACTTGACATTTTGATTTAAAAATAAATTCAGATAAATTTGACCAGCTTTTATCAAAAACTATTCGAAAGTCAGGTTCTTTTTTCCATTTTTCAAGGCAAGTATTTCCGTTAAAACGATATAAATCTGAATTAATTAAATTGTGTTTTTTTATTAATTCTTCAGTGCTAAGAAATTTATCTTCTTGAAAAATCGAATAATTTCCAGGTGCTAAATTTCCAATCCACATTCCATCTTTATCAAGGCTTAACCATTTATAAATGGTAGTTTCCCCTTCTTTTACGAGTGCAACTTTTACATTGGAACAAGGCTCTTTTCTTCCTGCAGCCATTTCTGGCGTTGGTTTTGCACCACCACAATAAGGATAATAGGTGCTCATTGAAATTGTTGCTTTTTGAACCGAACAAGAAGTAAGTAAAATAGCAAGTGCAAATAAGGTAGTTTTCATGGTTTTATCTTAAAATTAAGGCAATCAAAAATAGTTTATTTTATTAACTCTAACGCGTTTTGTCTTGCTAAGGCGTCTGCAGCAACGAAATCTTCATAAACTGGATTTAATTTATTCATTGAACTATTTACAACAGTTTCGTTTAATTGTGCGATTTCTAAAAAGCTAATTTTCTCCTCTAAAAAAGCTGCTACTGCAATTTCGTTAGCTGCGTTCAAAGAACATGCCGCAGTTCCTTGCATATCCATAACTTTATAAGCAAGATCGAGATTTTTGAAGATGGTTCTGTCGGGTGCTTCAAAAGTTAAATTTGGATAATTCATGAAATTAAAGCGCGGAAAATCGGTTTTGAATCGGTTTGGATAAGTCAACGCAAACTGAATGGGTAATTTCATATCTGGCAGACCCATTTGAGCTTTCATACTTCCATCTTCAAATTGAACCAAGGAATGAACAATCGATTGCGGATGAACGATGACGTCAATTTGTTCGGGTTTTAAATTGAAAAGCCATTTCGCTTCAATTACTTCCAAACCTTTATTCATCAATGTGGCAGAATCAATTGTGATTTTTGCACCCATTGTCCAATTGGGATGTTTTAAGGCATGAGCTAATGTAACTTGCATTAATTGTTCCTGAGAAAACCCTCGGAAAGGACCACCTGAAGCGGTAAGATAAATTTTTTCAATCGGATTATGAAATTCTCCCACCAAACATTGAAAAATTGCTGAATGTTCAGAATCTACAGGATAAATATTCACTCCTTTTTCACGGGCTAGTTTCGTAATGTATTCACCAGCAACAACTAATGTTTCTTTATTAGCAAGCGCTATGGTTTTTCCAGCTTCGATTGAATGAATTGTAGGTTTCAAACCCGCATAACCAACCAATGCAGTTAATACGGTGTGAACTTCTGTCGATTCTACCACTTGACACAAAGCTTCATCTCCACAATATACGTGAATGTCGTCCTCCCAAAGTGCTTCTTTCACTTTTTTATAGGAAGCTTCATCACCGATAACAACTGTATTTGGTTTGTGTTTTTTAGCTTGTTGAATGAGTAATTCTGCGTTTTTTCCAGCGGTAATTACTTGTAAATCAAAATATTCTGGATAGGCTTCAATTACTTCTAAAGCTTGAGTTCCAATCGAACCTGTGGATCCGAGAATTGCAATTCCTTTTTTTGTTGACATAGTAACAAAATTAACGATTTGAAAAGGAATAAGTTTGATTTGAAAATAGAGAATGTCGATAAACTTAAAAAAAACGCATCCTTTCGAATGCGTTCATTTATTTGTTTGTTGTTGTTTCGTTTTATTTCGCTAGTTCTTCTTTTACAAGTGCTGCGATTAATTTTCCGTCGGCTTTTCCAGCTAATTTTCCAGAAAGAACACCCATCACTTTACCCATTTCTTGAGGTCCGCTTGCGCCAGTTTGAGCTATTGCAGCGATTACTTCTGTTCTTACTTCGTCTTCTGAAAGCATTTTTGGTAAGTATTCTTCAATTACTTTCGCTTGAAATAACTCGTCTGCTGCTAAATCTTCTCTGTTTTGAGCGATGTACAAATCGTACGTTTCCATACGTTGTTTGTGGAGCTTCATACAGATTTTTATAGCTGCCTCTTCCGAAACTTCGCCATTGCCACCAGAAGTTGCCTCTAATAACAATTTAGATTTAATATCGCGCAATGCCGCAAGACGTTCTTTGTCTTTCGCCAACATTGCTGTTTTTATTGCTGAATTAATTGTTTCGGTGAAGCTCATTAGTCAACGTTATCGTGTAAAAAATTATTTCCTCTTATAGTTGCTGAACCATCTGCATTTCCAGATAATCCAAATTTAGAGTAAGGTGTTTCTGTGCTTGGTGTTTCGTAATTTAAATTAATGTTACGACGAACGTAAGCAGGCTCATTTTCAAATTCAGAAATTCCTTCCGCTTTTTTCAATTTCGTAGTCAATTCTTGAATTTTAGACATTCTTTCGTTTGTTCTTCTATTCATTTCTTCAGGAGAAAGAACTTCTTTTTTCGGTGAATTATCAAACGATGGATTGCTTTTTGGCTCTAAATTCAATTCATGACGAATGATTACTTTTTCTTCTGATTTCGGAGCAACGTATTTTGGAGTTGAAGGAACTGTATTAACGGGCTCTTCATTTTTTACCTCAGGAGTTTTCACATCTACAATGTCCCAAGAATATTTTTGAACTGGCTCAGGCGTAACGATTTTTTCTTCAACTTTCGGTTCTTCTTGAACTGGAGCAACTTCTTCAATTTCAACTTCTACCGTTGATGTGAAAGTTGGTGTTATTTCTTGAACTGGTGTTTGCTCAAATAAATCAAAAGATTTTTTCTCTTCTTGAACAGGTGTAGAAATTGGATTCACAATAGGAGTGGAGTTAAGTACACCGATTGTTGGTTCTTCCGTTTTTAAGAAAGGCGCTTGAGCTAATTGTTCAGTAACAGTTTGTACTAGTTGAACCGGCGTCTGTAGTGGAGTTGTAATTTCTTTACGTCCTTCTTCGTCCATAGAAATCACGATACGCTCAGGCGCTTTTTCGTAATCAGTGATTTGTGTAGGAGAAAAACCTGTTGCAATTAAAGTAATACTGATTTTATCTCCCAAAGAAGCATCGAATCCATGACCCCAAATTACATCAGCAGTTGCACCTGCAGCATCTTGGATATAATCCGTAATGTCTGTGATTTCATCCATCATTACTTCTTTGTTTCCGTAAGTGATGTTTAATAACACATATCGAGCACCATTGATGTCATTGTCATTTAATAATGGAGAAGTCAATGCAGATTTAACAGCTACAATTGCTCTTTCGTCACCTTCAGCAACAGCACTTCCCATGATTGCGCGGCCACTATTTCTAAGAACTGTGTTCACATCATTGAAATCAACGTTGATTGCACCAGTAACTGAAATAACTTCAGCAATACCTTTTGCAGCTATTGTTAAAATATTGTCGGCATGTCCAAAAGCATCAGACAAAGACATGTTTTTACCAAATTCACGTAAACGTTCGTTGTTGATAATCAATAAAGTATCTACGTTTTGACGCATTTTTTCTAGACCTTCTTCTGCTTGTTGTCTTCTTTTGCGACCTTCAAAGCTGAAAGGAACAGTAACGATACCAACTGTTAAAATACCAAGATCTTTCGCAACTTGTGCAATTACAGGAGCAGCACCAGTACCAGTACCACCACCCATTCCAGCAGTTACGAAAACCATTTTTGTATTTTTAGAAAGCAATTCTCTAATTTCCTCGATGTTTTCGATAGCTGCATTCATTCCGACTTCAGGAATCATACCAGCACCACGACCTTCCGTAAGGTTTGGTCCTAATTGAATCTTGAAAGGAACTGGAGAAATATCCAATGCTTGACGGTCTGTGTTACACACGATGAAGTCAACACCAATTATTCCTTGGCTGTACATGTGGTTCACAGCGTTACTACCGCCGCCACCAACACCGATTACTTTAATGATTGAGTTCACATCTCTTGGTAAGTCAAACTCCATTTTTGGCATGTCAAATTCCATAATTTCAGGTATATTTCAAATTTTTAATTAATCTATTCTTAGTTGCTTTCTTCGTCGTTGAAAAAATCTTTCACGGATTCAGTTGTTTTCTGTAAAATTCTACCAAAGAATCCACCACGTTTTTCAGGGTCAGAGTGTCCAGTAACTGTTTCTTCTTGTTCAGTCATTGATACACTTTCTTTAGCGGTTTCAAATCCTTTCATCACCAAACCAATACCTGTTGAGTAGATTGGGCTTGCAAGTTCTGCTAAATTATTAGTGTTAGCAAGGTGTTCGTTTGGATAACCAATACGAGTGTCCATGCCTGTCATGAATTCAAATAATTGAGGTAGATGTTTCAATTGTGCACCTCCACCAGTTACTACAATACCACCAATTAATTTTTTCTGGTAACCAGAATTTTTAATTTCGTAGTAAACTAAATCAATAATTTCTTCCATTCTAGCTTGGATAATGCTTGCCAAGTTTTTCATGGTAATTTCTTTTGGTTGTCTTCCTCTCAATCCCGGAATACAAACCACTTCATTATCTTTTGCTTCTGTTGCTAATGCACAGCCATAACCTACTTTTAATGCTTCTGCTGGTTTTTGCATGATTTTACAACCTTCTTTAATATCTTGTGTGATGATATTTCCGCCGAAAGGAATAACCGCAGTGTGACGAATCAATCCATCTTGAAAAATGGCAACGTCTGTCGTTCCACCTCCAATGTCAACTAGCACAACACCTGCTTCTTTTTCTTCATCGCTCAAAACTGCATCTGCAGAAGCAATTGGCTCAAGAATGATATCTTTTACTTTAAGACCAGCTCTGTCCACACATTTACGGATGTTCATCACATTGTGAACCTGTCCTGTGATAATATGGAAATTAGCTTCTAAGCGCGACCCTGGCATCCCAATTGGTTCCTTGATTTCGTTTAAATTATCTACAATATATTCTTGAGGAATGACAGTAATGATTTCTTCACCTGGTGCCATTACCATGTTATACATGTCCTCTATAAAACGGTCGATATCTTTTTGTGAAATTTCACCATGACGATCCCTACGATTATAGATTCCACGGTGTTGCATGCTTTTGATGTGCTGTCCAGCGATACCTACATTTACGTTTGCAATTTTCAATCGACCTTCTTGGTTACTTTCCGTAATCTTTACAGCATTTAAAATCGATTGAACAGTTTTGTCAATATTTTCTACGACCCCTCGACCAACGCCAAGAGATTCGCTTTTACCCATCGAAATGATTTCAATTTTTCCGTGTTCGTTTTTACGACCCACAAAACATGCGATTTTGGTAGTTCCAATATCTAATCCAACAACGATAGGCGATTTTTTCGGCTCGTTATTCTCCTCTTTTTCTGCAAACGATTTGTCCATCATATTTTACACTAATTTCATTGTACTTTGCCCAACCTTCGTAAGGAATGGCTTCTTTATAAAAAATCTTTAAACGTTCAAACTTTTCTTTGACTTCCTCTACCGAATAGGCGGTACCAAATACAATTTTTTGATCTCCTATCAGTGGAACTAGCACGAAGTCGCCGTCTTTTTCTAAGTAAACTTGACCTATGAGTTTTTGCAATAGTGGATCCTTACAAACGTAATTGGAAATACGGTAGATATCATCCAATTTTTGAATACTTTTCAATGAGTCATTGTTAATAATATCAGCTACCGATTGACGACTGTAATCATCTTTGATATTCCCAGAAAACACTAGGGTTCTAGCGGTATGTAAATCCGAGCGATTCATCGTAAATCCATCTTCATCTAGGTAGTAACTATCGCCATAAATATTGAAAATTCGAGCTATTGGTTTTCTAAGTTCAATTTTTATATACCATTTTTTCCCGATATCTCGAAAAACACGCACCGTTTTCACTTCTTCCATGTTGGAAATTTTCGCTTCAATTAAGTCAATTTTGAGTTGCTCATTTGTTTGTCCATCGAAAATCAAACGGTCCATTTTTAGGCGTGTTACTAATTCTTGTTCGGTTAAAAATGCGTTTTCACTGTCTACATGAATTGAAATTTGTGGTAGATTTGGTTGCTTTTTTGCCTCTTGTTCGGAAGCTTTCACAAACACAACGACCACACCAATTAAAGTGCAGATTACTAGCGCTATTTTCAACCATTTCCTCATTTAAAGCGAACTGTTAGAAGTTAATATTTCTTTCAATGGTTTCACAATTCGATCAATATCACCAGCACCAATAGTAAGCACAACTCCGTCATTGAAATTGGAAAAATGTTGCAAAACTTCACTTGGAGATTTCAAGCTTTTATTTTTCAGGGACAATTTGGAAAGCAACCAATCGCTTGAAATTCCGTGAATTGGTTCTTCTCTCGCTGGATAAATTGGCATTAAAACTAATTCATCTAATTTATTTAATTCCTCCACAAATCCATCAGCAAAATCTTTCGTTCTTGAGAAAAGATGTGGTTGGAAAATACCCGTAACTTTCTTACCCGGATAAAGCATTCGGATAGATTCAACTAAAGATTTTATTTCCATTGGATGGTGTGCGTAATCGTCGATGTATATCAAATCGTCCGTTCGTAAATGAAACTCAAAACGTCTTTTTACACCTAAGAAACTTTCCAAACCATTTCTTATTTCTTGTTCAGACATTCCCAATTCATTCAAAAGTGCAATACAACCCAATGCATTTTCCGCATTATGCAATCCTGGAATTCCAAGTTTTACTTTTTGCCAAAATTCGTTTTTCAAGCGCACATCTCCGTATAAGAAATTGTTTTCCCAAACGAGGTTATTCATACTGTAATCAGCAGTTGAAGAGTTTAAAGAATAGGTAACTTTTTTTGCTAAAGTATTCAATTCTAAACCTTCTTTTTCAACTAAAACGCCACTTAAATCTGTTTTCATCGCATATTGGCGAAATCCTTCCAAGAATTGATCGGCATTGCCATATATATCTAAATGATCTGGATCGGCAGCAGTTATAATACTTGCAAAAGGCGAAAGTTGTAAAAAGGAACGGTCAAATTCGTCGGCTTCAATTACGGTCCAATTACTGCTTGTTGAAAGCACAAGATTTGAGTTAAAATTCGTTGCAATTCCACCCAAAAACGCATTACAGCCCCAAGTCGATTGGTCTAAAATATGCGCCAACATTGAACTGGTAGTTGTTTTTCCATGTGTACCTGCGACACACAAACCTTTTGAAGTTCTTGTCAACATTCCTAAAATTTCAGAGCGCTTGTAAAGTTTTATTTCTTTTGATTTCAAGAACTTAAACTCTTCCATTTTTGCTGGAATCGCAGGTGTGTAAATAACTAATGCCTCATTTAAATCTTTGATTTCATCTGCTAGCTCTTTTCCTAAATCATCATAATGAATTTCGCATCCTTCAGCCTCCAATTGTTTGGTAAGTTCTGTTTGCGTTTTATCGTAACCTAATACTTTCAATCCTTGGCTTTTAAAATACCTTGCCAAAGCAGACATTCCAATTCCACCAATTCCGAGGAAGTAAACTGTTTTGTATGTATTTAATAGGTTGTTTCTCATTTTTTTTTCTTTTGACTTTAGGACATTAGGATTTTAAGACATTAGGACTTTATGAGAAATGAGAGAATGAGAGAATGACAAACGAGGGAATGACAAATGAGTTAGTGACGGAGTGAATTTGCTATCTTCAAATCTGTAATTTATTTCTCTCTTCATTCTTAATTCTACATTCTACATTCTCAATTCTTAATTCTTAATTCTTAATTCTTTATTCTCAACTTTACTCCTTCTCCTTCTTTTTCGATCCACAATACTTTCACATACATCAACTATTTCTAATGTTGCATTCGGTTTTTCTAATTGTTTTAAAGCTTTTGATATTTGTTGTTGTTTCGTTTTATCTTTTAATAATTCCAAGGCTTCGGGTACTAGTTGTTTTCTAGCTTCACTATCTTTAACTAAAATTGCTGCATTTTTTTCAACAAGCGCCATTGCGTTTTTCGTTTGATGGTCCTCCGAAACGTTTGGAGATGGTACAAGAATTATCGGTTTTCCGACCATGCTTAATTCCGAAACGGATATTGCTCCGGCGCGAGAAATAATAATATCAGCTGCGGCATAAGCCAAGTCCATTCTATGAATGAATTGCAATAATTTTATGTTAGACATATCCTCGTTGAACGTTTCTTCGATGATTGTATCGTAATAGTGTTTTCCTGTTTGAAGTAGAACTTGAACATTTGCTATATTGATTTCGTCTATGTTTTTCACAATCGAACGATTTAAAGTCTTTGCGCCAAGGCTACCCCCAATTACTAAAATCACAGGTTTACTGTTATCTAATTTGTAAAAAGTAAGCGCTTCCTCTTTAGTAGCAGTTTTGTCATGAAACTCTTTTCGAACTGGGTTTCCAGTAAGAACTATTTTATCTTTTGGAAAAAAGCGATCCATATTTTCATAAGCCACACAAATATTTTCTGCTTTTCTTGCAAGCATTTTATTCGTTTTTCCAGGAAATGAATTTTGCTCTTGAATTAAAGTTGGTATCCTTAACCAATTTGCCATTTTTAAAGTTGGTCCACTTGCGTAACCACCAACTCCAATCACTAATTGCGGTCGGAATTTATCTAAGATATTTCTTGCTCTCCACAAACTCTTAATGATTTTGAAAGGAAGCAATAAATTGGATAATGAAAAATCTCTTTGAAATCCTGCAATACGCAAACCTTCAATTTTATAACCTGCTTGTGGTACTTTTTCCATCTCCATTTTTCCACTCGCACCAACAAACAAAATCTTAACTTTCGGATTTCGTTTTTTAATTTCATCTGCAATTGCTATCGCAGGGAAGATATGTCCTCCTGTACCGCCGCCTGAAATTACAACTCGTTCTATCATAGTAATTTGTTTATTTATCTGCCTTCGGTTCAGCAGTTGTTAAATCTTTCTTTTTTTGTAGTTGGTAGGCGAAAGATTGTATTATTCCGATGGAGACACAAGCCATGATTAAAGCTGAGCCTCCCATTGCCAAAAATGGCATATTTTGACCTGTCACAGGAAAAACACCCGTACAGACTAACATATTTATACTTGCTTGTGATAGCAAATGAATTCCGATTGCTAGACTTGTGAAGGATTGAAATAAGTCGTCTGTAGCCAATGCAATTTTTATTATCCTAAAGAGTAAAATTAAGTATGTTAAAACCAACCCGATAGCTAAAACCAATCCAAATTCTTCTACAAAACTTGCATAATAAAAATCGGCATATGCTTCGGGTAGGTATTCTTTTAATTTTCCGTCTCCAACACCTTGACCTATAAAATGCCCATTATATATTGCCAATTTCGCATTGTTTGCTTGTGCATTTTCGAGATTATTTTCATCGCTAGCTGCTCGATTTGTAATTCGATTTTTCCAAGTATCATAGCGAGGAAGAATATTTAATTCTGGTAAACTTAAATGCAAAACTAGCACCAAACCAGCTAAACCTAGAATGGCAATTCCCATACTCGCTAGCTTTAGAATTGGTACTTTCCCAATGAATAATAGAATCATTGATAACGCAAATAACATAAAGGCTGTAGAAAAATTGTCTTTTACGATTAAGCCACAAATAACAACAATCGGTAACATGATTGGAAAAATTCCTTCCTTCCAATTGTCCAATTTATCTTTTTTTCGCACTAATAATTTGGAAACATACATCAATAAGGCAAGCTTCGCAAAATCAGATGATTGGAAGGTCAAACTCACAAACGGAATTCGAATCCATCTACCAGCACCATTTACTTCTACACCAAAGAACAAAGTGAAAAGCAACATACCAATAGCCAAATAATACCCGAATTTTGTGAGTTGACTGATGTATTTTGGGTTCATACGATGCACGAAATACATGGCAACAAAGGCCAAAACAACGTAAATAAAATGTTTAAATAAATAACTGAAAGGTGTTCCTCCTTCAATTTTGACAAGTATAGGCACAAAACTATACACGGTCACCAAGGAGAAACCCATCATCAAAAGGGTAAGAATCCAAATTGTTGGATCGCCTTTCAGATATTTTAAGTAGTCTCTCATTAAATTTGCACCAATTCTAAATAGTTATTTATTTGTCGATTTGTGTATTCTGTATTTGAATCCGTTGAAGTGAAAAGTACAATTCCTGGTTTTTTAGAATTTTCTTTTATGGATTTTAGGGCTTCATTGATATCCGTGAAATACAATCTTTTTTCGTTTTTAAATTCCGTTTCACCGATGATTAAATAGCGCACTACTTTGCTTTCAATTGAAGGATTTTGCTCTAAAATTGCTTCCATTTCTTCACCGTTTCCAATTCAAACTACATCGAAAGGAAAAGATTCAATTGTTGAACTCAAGGTTTCTACACCTGGATACATCCAAACGAAAGCGTCCATTCCGAATAACTTTCCTTTTGGTATTAGTGTTCCTGTTCTAGAGATTGATAACTCAGAACTTTGTTCAACAAAATTTTTAACCCCACTTTTTTCTTTCTCACTCATCTTTACAGAAGTTATAAAGCTCTAACTGCTTGTTTGAATTGATTTCCTCTGTCTTCGTAGTTTTCAAATAAGTCGAAACTTGCACAAGCAGGAGAAAGTAAAACTGTTTCGTCTTTTCTTGCTAATTGATAGCCGTAAGCAACCGCTTCAGTCGCGGAGCCAGCCTCCACAATTGTTTCAATCTTTCCTTTGAACGCATTGATAATTTTTTGATTATCAGTTCCAAGACAGATGATTGCTTTCACTTTTTCGTTTACTAATCCATCCAATTCTGAGTAGTCGTTTCCTTTATCAACTCCACCAACAATCCAAACGGTTGGTTTTTCCATACTTTCTAAAGCGAACCAAGTTGAGTTGATATTCGTTGCTTTTGAGTCGTTAATGAAATCGATGCCATTTACTTTAGCAACAAATTCCAAACGGTGTTCAACGTTTACAAAATCACCTAAACTTTCGCGTACTACTTCAGAGCGAATTTCTAGAATACGGCTCGCAATCCCTGCTGCAAGTGAATTTTGGGTATTGTGCTTACCCTTCAAAGCTAAATCGTAAATTGACATAGTTAATTGTTCTTTTATGTTTATTGTTAGTTGTTTCTCTTTTGCAAATCCACCAATTGCCACTTCTTCTTTCAGTGAAAAAGGAGCCAATTGCATCGTGGGTTTTCTTTTTGTTATTTCTGTTTGAATAATTGGATCATCTAAGTTGTAAATGAACCAATCTTCGTGTTGTTGATTATTTAAAATTCTGAATTTAGAATCTACATAATTCTGCATTTGATATTCGTAGCGGTCTAAATGGTCGGGAGTGATGTTGGTCAAAATGCAAATGTTCGCTCGGAAATCGTGCATATCATCCAATTGAAATGAGCTTAATTCCAAAACGTACCAATCGTAATTTTCCTCGGCGATTTGTTTCGCAAAACTTTGCCCTACATTTCCAGCCAATCCAACATTCCAACCTGCTTTTTTTAAAATGTGGTAGGTTAACATTGTTGTGGTTGTCTTACCGTTACTTCCTGAGATGCAAATCGTTTTTGCGTTGGAATAATAACCTCCGAATTCAATTTCCGATATAATCTTAATTCCATTCGCTTTAATTGATTGAATCAACGCAACTTTATCGGGAATTCCAGGAGATTTAATTATCAAATCGGCTTGAAGAATACGCTCAGTTGAATGCATACCTTCTTCCCATTCAATCGATTGATTTTCAAGTTTAAGTTTGAAAGAATCTTTGATTTTCCCACCGTCAGACACAAGCACATTCCATCCTTGTTTTTGAGCAAGAATAGCTGCGCCAACGCCACTTTCGCCTGCGCCTAGAATTACGATATTTTTACCTTTTCCATTCACTGTTTAGCGTAATTTGAGAGTTACAATCGTGATAACAGCTAATAAAACAGCCACAATCCAGAATCGCGCTACGATTTTTGCTTCGTGCAACCCTTTTTTCTGATAATGGTGGTGCAATGGTGCCATGAGAAATATTCGTCTTCCTTCTCCAAATCTTTTCTTCGTGAATTTGAAATATCCGACTTGCATCATTACAGACAAATTCTCGATTAAGAAAATTCCACACAAAACGGGAATCAATAATTCTTTACGGATTGAAATAGCGAAAACAGCGATAATTCCCCCAAGAGCTAGACTTCCTGTGTCGCCCATAAATACTTGAGCGGGAAATGAATTGTACCATAAGAATCCTACGCAAGCACCAACAAAAGCAGCAATAAAAATTACCAATTCTTCTGCCATTGGAATATACATTACGTTGAGATAATCTGCGAATTTTGCGTGTGAACTTACGTAAGCCAAAACGGCTAAAGCAATACCAATAATTGCTGAAGTTCCTGTTGCTAAACCATCCAAACCATCCGTCATATTTGCACCGTTTGAAACAGCTATTACAATAAAAATCACAATTGGAATAAACAAAAGCCAGCCATACGATTTGTGCCAGTCACTAATTAACCAGTTGTAATTGAACTCATTCCCTTTGATAAAAGGAATCGTAGTGGTCATATCATCTGTTTTCACCCATTTGTATGTTTCTCCATCGTTTTGAATGTGGTCTTCTGAAACAAATTCTTCATCTGCTTGCAATTTATAATCGGCATCCACCCGTTTGTGAACGGTAACATCATCAGAAAAATATAGGATGCTTCCAACGATAATTCCCACTCCGATTTGTCCAATAACTTTAAATTTTCCTTTTAATCCTTCTTTGTTCTTTTTGAAAACTTTGATGTAGTCGTCCAGAAATCCGATTGCTCCCAACCAAATAGTTGACAAAATCATCGTGATCACATAAACGTTATGCAATTTTGCGAACAATAATGTTGGAATTAGAATCGCAGAAAGAATGATCAAACCTCCCATTGTTGGCGTTCCAGACTTTTCAAGTTGTCCTGCTAAACCTAAGTCGCGAACTGTTTCACCAATTTGTTGACGGCGCAATGCATTGATTATTTTTTGTCCAAAAACGACAGAAATTATCAATGACGTTATCAAAGCTAAAGCTGCTCTGAAGGAAATAAAATCAAAAAGTCCTGCCCCAGGAACATTTAGCTTATTTAAGTAGTCAAATAAATAGTACAGCATTATTTCTTCAATTGGTTAAATAGTTCTTCTGTTATTTTAAGGTCATCAAAATCGTGTTTGATACCCATTATTTCTTGGTATTTTTCGTGTCCTTTCCCAGCAATAAGTAAAATGTCCCCAGCGTTTGCTAAAGAAATAGCAGTTTTAATCGCTTGTTTTCTGTCTTGAATCGTTATTGCTTTTGTTTGTTGTTCTTCATTCAATCCGGCTTCCATTTCTTCCAAAATAGTTTGTGGATTTTCAGTACGTGGATTGTCAGATGTTAAAATGACTTGCGTACTTAAATCACAAGCAATTTGAGCCATTTTCGGACGTTTTGTTTTATCTCTGTCTCCACCACAACCTACAAGTGTGATCACTTTTTGAGTCCCTTTGCGAATTCCGTTGATAGTTTTTAAAACATTTTCAAGCGCATCTGGTGTGTGTGCGTAATCAACAATCGCAGTAATTCCTGTATTGCTTCTAATAGATTGAAAGCGACCCTCAACAGATTCTAGATTGCTGATGATTCGCAACACTTCCATTTCATCCATTCCAAGTAATTGGCTTACACCAAAAACAACCAATAAATTGTATGCATTGAAATCGCCTACTAAACGCGAATAAACTTCTGTGTTGTTGATGGTCATAATTAGACCAGTCAATTCATTTTCAATTACTTTTCCTTTGAAATCCGCTGGTGTTTTGAGTGCATAAGTTACTTTTTTAGCGGCTGTATTTTGCAACATCACCATTCCGTTTTTATCATCGGAATTAACCAATGCAAAGGCTTCTTTTCCTAGTCCATCAAAAAATACTTTCTTAACACGTATGTATTCTGCAAATGTTTTATGATAATCTAAATGATCGTGTGTAATATTTGTAAATCCTGCTCCAACAAATTCTAAACCCGTGATTCGGTGTTGATGAACCGCGTGTGAACTTACTTCCATAAAGCAGTATTCGCATCCTTCCGCTACCATTTTTGAAAGCAAAGCATTCAAGTTTATTGGGTCTGGAGTTGTGTGAGTTGATTGAATTTCAGTAGTGCCAATTTTGTTGACAACCGTTGAAATCAATCCACATTTGTAACCTAATTCAGTGAATAATTTATGAAGAAGGGTAGTGGTTGTTGTTTTTCCATTGGTACCAGTTATCCCGACTAATTTCAAATCTTGCGAAGGATAATCGTAAAACGCACAAGCCATTAAACCTAGCGACTCTAAAGTATTTGCAACTTTGATAATCGTTGCGTCTGTTGGCAAGCTAGTTGATTCTTGCACCACAAAAACACGACAACCATTTTCATAAACAGATTGAATGTAATCGTGACCATTATTCGTATTTCCAATGATTGCAAAAAACACTGATTCAGCTGATGCTTTACGCGAGTCAAACACCAATTCATTGATTTCTTGCTCCAAGTTTCCTTGAATAAGCGTATAATTTACAGCAGGAAGTAAGTCTAAAAGCAAATTCATTGTTTCAATTCTATTTTAATCAGTTGTCCTTTTCCGAATGGATTTCCAGCGTTTAACGATTGACTTGTTACTTTACCGTAACCAATTAATTTTACAATCAACCCACGATTTTCAAGTAAGTAAACTGCATCTTTCGCAGTCATTCCTATTACATTTGGAACAAGATTTTTATTAATTTTCTTTCTATCTAATTGTACTTTTTTAGCCAATGTATCAGCTGTTAACCATTCTCCTTCGTAGTTTAATTGGTAATTCACTTTTAGCATTTTCAACAGGGCAGTTATGTCTCTTTTATTTCCGCTTTTTACTTTTGGTAAGTTGTAGCCCAATGGTGTAGATTCGTTAATAGCTTTGTGGTATCTTAAAGTGTTGGCATAAACTTTATTAGCAATAGCTGCGAACACAGTCCCAGAAACACGTGCACCATAAATTTCTTTTCGAGGCTTAGAAATCACGACAATACACGAGTACATTGGTTTGTCAGTTGGAAAATATCCCACAAACGAAGCTTGATATAAGCTGTTTTTTTCTTCTTCAAATATTCCTTTGTCTCCTCTTAACTTTGCGGTTCCTGTTTTTCCAGCAATTTCAAATTCGACGCCTTTTAGTTCGCTTCCAGTTCCATTTTGCATTACACCTTCTAGACAACCTTTAACGATTCGTATGGTTTGATCGGAGCAGATTTTACTTTTTAGAATAATTGGATTGAACTTTTTAATTGTTTGTCCAGAACGTCTAATTTCTTTTACAAATTGAGGACGAACTAGAGTTCCATTATTTGCAACAGCATTATAGAAAGCTAAGGTTTGAATAGGTGTTATTTCTAATTCATAGCCTATTGACATCCAAGGTATAGAAAGTCCTGACCAAATATCACCACCAGGTCTAGGGATGATTGGTTTTTTTTCTCCTTCGATATCTATTCCTAGTTTTTCAGTTAATCCAAATTGTTCCAATCTTTTGATGAATCTTTCAGGTTCACTTCGGTAGGCTTTGTTGGTGATTTGAGCAATTACATTTGATGATTTTTCAAAAGCTTGTTGAATTGTAATTTCTCCATAACCTCTTCCGTTATTAGAGTCCTCCATTTTCTTTCCATTAGCGAATAGATAATTACCAATCGCTTTTACTTTATCTGTGATTTTATATTTTTCATCTTCCAATCCAGCCATTATGGAAGCTAGCTTGAAAGTAGAGCCGGGTGTTGAAAGTTCACCAATTGCATAATTATAAAATTCAGCGTAGCTGCCATCTTTTAGTTTTCCTAGGTTTACAATTGCTTTAACAAATCCTGTCTTTACATCCATTAAAATCACACAACCGTGATCGGCATCCATTTCCTTTAATTGTCGCTCTAATTCAGAATGCGCTACTTCCTGGATTTCTTTATCAAAGCTGGTAATGATGTCGGCACCTTCTACGGCTTCTTTAACAATTTGTCCAATTTTTTTCCAGCCAGTTGAGAATTTTTGTTCGATTTCTTCTCCTTCAGTTCCGCGTAAATAATTTATGAAAGCACCTTCAATTCCTACTTTAACCTCTTTACCATATTCTTCTTTACTTTGATAATATCCAAGTGCACGGTCCAACAAAGCGCCATTTGGTTTTTTTCTTAGAATGGTTTCATCCGTATCGATTATTCCACCCTCCATTCTTCCGAGTTCGAAAATTGGTAAAGCTCTCAATTGTTTCCTTTGCTCGTTAGTAACTTTATTTTTAATCGATAAATACCTCGATCCATTTGCTCTTGCGCTACGAATTTGATTTTCCCATTCACGAGCTGTTTTTTCAGTATAAATTCTATTCAAACCAGCAGCAAGTTCGGAAACTTTATCGTCAAAAATTTCTTGTTTTACAACTGTTGGATCCATGTGAATATCATAGAACGTGACAGAAGAAACTAAAGGAACCATGTTTTCATCCAAGATTTCACCCATTCTTGGATAGCGTTTCACAATGCGTACAGGTATTAAGTCATCTGACTCTTCAAATAAACTTGTTCGACCTTTCCATTGTAAAGTAGCAGTTTTATACAATACCAAAAGCATAATGAGTACAAACCCAAAATAAACAGCATAAGCCCTGTAATAAAGAAAATTTTTATCTTTATTCATCTGATTTTTTTAAACGAATCACTTTTTTAGTATTCTGAGATTCTTGTAAATCCCTTGATTTTAATTTTTCTACTAATTTGTATCTTCTTGTAACAAATTCTAATTTAGATTTTGCTTCGATGTATTCCGCGGCTTTTTGATCTAATTCTCGTTGTGTCTTATTTGTTTCATCTACTAGTTGTTTACCGTAATAACCTTTGGATACAATCACAAGTAATAAACCCATAATAAAAAATATATATTCTAAATTGCTTAAAAAGAAATCTTTAGTTAGAAACTCTCCATTCAATATTTGCATAAAAGCATTCGGTTTTTTGCTTGTGCTTTTTTTGGAACTTGTCTTGTTTTCAGACTGAGTTCCTGTTTTTTCGCCATTTTCGTATGTGTCAAATTCGTTCTCAGTCATTTTTCTCTGCTATTCTTAATTTGGCACTTCGAGCGCGCGTATTTCTTTTTATTTCTTCCTCGTTTGGAATAATCGGGTGTCGTACGATTTCAGTCAACGGTTTTTGAACATTTCCAAAGAAATCTTTTTCAATTTCACCATCAAATGAACCACGTTTCATAAAGTTTTTCACCAATCTGTCTTCCAATGAATGATACGACATTACCACTAATCTTCCACCTGGAGCTAACATTTCAGCTCCTTGTTCCAACATTTGTTTTAAAACTTCTAATTCTTGATTTACTTCAATTCTAATCGCTTGAAATACTTGCGCATAGAATTTATGGTCTTTAAATTTCGGAGCAAATCTTTTGAGTGCGTCCATCAATTCGAAAGTGGTTTTAATTGGATTATCAGCACGTTTCAAAATCAATTCTTGAGCAATTGCACGTGCATTTGAAAGTTCGCCATAATATCTAAAAATGGAAATCAATTGCTCTTCAGAATCTTCATTTACTACATGATAAGCAGAACGATCCAAGAATTGATTCATACGCATATCTAAAGGCGCGTCTTCTCGAATGGTGAAACCTCTCTCGGCTGCATCAAACTGATGTGACGAAACCCCTAAATCAGCAAGTAAACCATCTATTTTGTCGATTTTTAGTAGCTTCAAATGGTTTTTTAAGAAAGCGAAATTGGAAGCAACGAAGTAGAAATTTGGAGCATCTAACCGATTTTTGTTAGCGTCGGCATCTTGATCAAAGGCGATTAATTTACTTTCTGAGTTGAGGTTTTCAAGAATAAGTTTGGAATGACCTCCACCACCGAAAGTTACATCTACATAAACCCCATTTGGCTTGATGGCTAAACCTTCAATACATTCATTTAATAGTACAGGAACGTGGTATTCTAAATTATTCTCCATTGTTTAAGTCACCCATTACTTCATTCGCTAACTCAGCGAAATTTGCCATGTTCGCTTCGATCATCTCGAAGTATTTAGACTTATCCCAGATTTCAATGCGATCGTTGTAAGCAATCAACATTACTTCTTGTTTAAGGCCGACTCTTTCCACGTGAGTAGAAGGAACCAAAACCCTACCTGCATTATCCAAAGTGATTTGTTTAGCACCTTGATGAAACATGCGGTAGAACAAGCGATTTCTTTCGATGAATAAATTTAATTTGGAAAGTTTCGCGCTCAATTTTTCCCATTCTGTCAATGGGTAAAGCGTTAAACAATCCTCAAAACCTTTATTCAACATAAAATCTTTCTGAGCCGCAGGAGAAAGCTGCTTCCGTAATCCGGAAGGAAATAAAAACCGTCCTTTCTCGTCCAGTTTAACTTCAAATTCTCCTACTAATCCTGCCATAGCGTTATAATGGGTAAAATTAATGGTATTTTACCACTTTTTACCACCAAACTTTAAATTGTTAATAACTTGTAACGATCTTGAATAGAAAAGGTTTCTTTTTGCTTAATGATAATCCAATAAAATCTTACAAAATGTAAGTTTTTCACAATAGTGGGAGAAAGTGGTAATGTACTTTAAGTTGATAGTAAAAAGATGAAAGTGAAAAATCAAATCTCAACATCGAAAGAGTTTTAAACTATCTTTACGTCCATGTCAAACACCACCAAAAGCTGGATGCTTTTAATCACACTTGCATGTATTTGGGGTAGCTCCTTTATATTAATGAAAAAAGGAATGTTCACCGAAGCTGGTGGAAATATATTTTCATCGACACAAGTGGGAGCATTAAGAATGTTAATAGCTTCAAGCGTATTACTACCTTTTTCGATTCGAGCGGTTAGAAAATTAAAATCAAGAAGAGATTTGTTGTTTTTTTCTATCGTGGGATTTTGTGGAAACTTTTTTCCTGCCTTTTTATTTACTTATGCGGAAACAGGAATTTCTTCTGGTTTTGCGGGAATGTTAAATAGTTTCACGCCAATCTTTACTATTATTATTGGTTTTGTGATTTATAAGCAACGAATCACTTCTTTTCAAGTTGGAGGAACAATCATAGGCACAATTGGAATTATCCTACTAATAAATGCTGGAAAATCAGTTTCGTTAAATGCGAGTATTTTCCATGTATTGGCAATTGTTTTAGCGACTTTTTTATATGGCGTAAGTTTGACAACGATTAAAAACAAACTCCAGCATTATTCTTCTGTTGATATAACAGCATTGGCGTTTTTAATTGTGTTTTTACCTGCTTTAATTGCTTTTTTTGTTTTTGGAACACCAGCAGTAATAGTTAAAAACGAGCATGCTTTAGAAGGGTTAGGTTACATTTCAATACTTGCAATAGTCGGTACAGCAATAGCTTTATTATTGTTTAATGGTATTATTCGAATGTCTTCGGCTTTATTTGCAAGTAGCGTGACCTATTTTATTCCGGTTGTTGCCGTTATCATCGGATTTTTCTTCAAGGAAAGTTTAAGTTGGGGACAAATCGCATCGATGTTTGTTGTTTTAGCTGGAGTTATTACAGCGAATTACGGACATCTATTAATAAATATTAAGAAAAAATTGTGAATAATTTGTCTTTAAGGAATAAAATCCTATCTTTGCCCTCCTAATTTTAGAATTAATATTTAAAAAACAAGCTATTATGTACGCAATTGTAGAGATAGCAGGGCAGCAGTTCAAAGTGCAAAAAGACCAAAAGATTTTTGTACATCGTTTAGCTTCTGACGCAGGTTCAAAAATCGAATTTGACCGTGTGTTATTGATTGACAACGATGGAGAAATTAACATTGGCGCCCCAGCTATAGACGGTGCAAAAATCACCGCAGAAGTAATCGACCATGTCAAAGGTGACAAGGTTATTGTTTTCAAAAAGAAACGAAGAAAAGGTTACAAAAAGAAAAATGGTCACCGTCAGCAATTTACGGCGATAACAATTACTGAAATTACAGCATAATTAACTTTCCTACTTAAGGAATAAAAAATATAAACGATGGCACACAAAAAAGGAGTCGGTAGTTCAAAAAACGGTCGTGAATCACATAGCAAACGCTTAGGTGTGAAAATTTTCGGTGGACAAGCTGCAATTGCAGGAAATATCATTGTTCGTCAACGTGGAACTCAACACCACCCAGGTGTAAATGTTGGTATTGGTAAAGACCATACTTTATTTGCATTGACTGATGGTTTAGTTGAATTTCGCAAGAAAAAAGACAACCGTTCTTTCGTTTCAGTTGTAGCAATTGAAACAGCTAACGCATAACATTTAAAAGTTTTATCTTTTGTAAAGGCTGACGAGAAAAGTTAGCCTTTTTTTTATTCTATTTTTAAAGAATACTAACTTGGTACATTTTTTCTAAAACCATCCATTCATAGTTTTATACTTTAACTCAACTATTTTTTTTAGATTTATAAATTATTATGTCGCTAAAACTTTCTGGTCTCGAACCACTTATCGTTACACCACAAAGCAATTTCGTAAATGTTGGAGAACGTACAAACGTCACAGGCTCTAAAGCATTTTTGCGCATGATTAAAGATGAAGATTTTGAGGCGGCTCTGGCTGTTGCAAGAGATCAGGTTGAGGGTGGTGCCCAAATCATTGATGTCAATATGGACGAAGGAATGATTGACGGAAAAGAAGCGATGATTAAATTTTTGAATTTGATTGCTTCCGAACCTGATATTGCGCGCGTTCCGATTATGATTGATAGTTCAAAAT